>Ga0228626_1000831_pt1 | contig 13144 bp, 9 predicted proteins | sample 31DmetaG_FD_183028 | JGI IMG/M metagenome (GOLD analysis project Ga0228626, IMG submission 183028) | Seawater microbial communities from Monterey Bay, California, United States - 31D | ecosystem: Environmental > Aquatic > Marine > Coastal | place: USA: California | collected 2016-10-26
GTCTGTTATTACATTATACACTGTGATATCCGCTGTCGCATTAGCAATGATAATTGGATTGCCGATGGCGATCTGGGCAGCGAAAAGTGAAAAATGGTCAAAAAGAATATTACTATTTTGTGATACTGCTCAAACCTTTCCTAGTTTTATTTATTTGTTACCTGCAATTATGTTATTTGGTATTAATGATGTAGCCGTTGTTTTTTCTATACTAATTTTTACACTAGTTCCATTAGTCAGATATACCGTAGAAGGCCTTCGAGGTGTTCCGCCAGAAATGACAGAAGCTGCAGATATGGCAGGTGCTACACGCTTCCAAAAGCTAGTAAATGTGCAATTGCCACTTGCGTTACCGACTATGGCAGTTGGCTTTAATCAAGCAATAATGTTTGCATTCTTCATGGTTATAATAGCAGCATTTATTGGCACACAAGACTTAGGCCAAGAATTGCAGAGAACATTGGCCGGTACTGATCTGGGGAAGAACTTTGTACTAGGTTTGTGTGTTTCGCTTATGGCATTAACTTTTGACCAAACCATAATGAGTTGGACTGAAAAGAGAAAAAAAGCTCTAGGATTAAAATAAAATATTAATCCTATAACTTTATTAAAGCCCTACAGTTTTTTATTATGTAATCCATGAAATATGTCATCTTGGGATCCTGTAATTTCTTATGTGGATAAAGACAGCCAATAATTGAGGCTAAAGGTGGAGTGCTGGGTAAAATTTCTATTAATTTACCATTTTGTAAATAATCTTTAACCTCAAAATGCGGCCTATTTATTATCCCATACCCAGATAATGCCCATTCTATCAAAACATCATTATCATCTGCATCAAATTTTCCTGACACATTTAATTTTTGGGAACCATTATGCGTTTTTATAGTCCAAAAATACTCTGGAGACCTTGGATACCGTAATAATAAACAATTATGTATTCCATTTATCAATTCATTAGCTTTGGTTGGTGTCCCCATTTTCTCTAAGTATTCTGGGGCGGCACATAATGTTCTTTTGCAGTCAGCAATTTTTCTAAGTTTTAGATTTGAATCTGGTGGAGAGCCAATAAAAAACGCCATATCTAGCTCTTCGGCTAAAATATCAACCTTCCGATCAGATAAGCGCATTCTGATTTCAGTATTTGGAAATTTATCAATAAATCTTGGAACTAAGGGAGCAATGACGCGTCTCCCAAAGCCTAAAGGAGCAGTAATACGTATAACACCTCTTGGTTTATCTGAAAATTTTGATATTGCATTTTCAGCATTATCTATTGATGTTAAAACCTTTTTTGCTTCTTTATAAAATACTCTGCCAACACCAGTTGGAGTAAGTGACCTTGTTGTTCTATTAAACAGTCTAACACCCAGATGTTTTTCTAATTCTTTAATTCGTTTACTTGCGACAGCTGGTGTTATTCGTAAGTCACGACCACCTGAAGTGATACTGCCCAGCTCAATAATCCTAGCAAATACTCGTAAGCTTTCAACATATGCCATCTTAATTCCTATATTTATCAAGTAATTTGTTTTTTTATTTATATCATTTTCAACAAATTGTTGAAAGTATTTTTACAATGCAACGCTTTTAAGTGGTAGTCAGTTGGGGTATAATTCTAATATTAAGCAAGTCATTAATGTGTTTGAAAGAATATAAATGAAAATCCGCGATGAAATAAAATTTATATTAAATGAGCGTGAGATAACATTGAATGCATTCAAAGCTGAACAAACTCTCTTGGAGTTTCTTCGCATTGACCAACGGTTGGTAGGAACCAAAGAAGGTTGTGCTGAAGGTGATTGTGGCGCCTGTACGGTACTAGTTGGAAGATTGGTTAACGGTGGGTTGAAATATGAAATTGTAAATGCTTGCATAAGATTTTTAGCATCGTTGGATGGATGTCATGTCGTAACAATTGAACATTTATCTGGGTCTAATGGCGACTTGCACCCTGTGCAAAAAGCAATGGTTGAATGCCATGCAAGTCAATGTGGATTTTGCACACCTGGTTTTGTAATGTCATTATATTCACTATGGATGGATAATCCTAACCCGTCAAAACGTGATGTGGAAATTTCAGTTCAAGGTAATTTATGTCGATGTACAGGCTATGAACCAATCATTAATGCTGCATTATCCGTAAACAAATACGGCAACTCCACATACGATCAATTAAATATAGAGCGTGAAAATATAATAAATAAACTTTCTAGACTACAAGATGACGCAAGAGTAGAAATTGGTGAAGATAATAATAAAGCAATTATACCAGCTAATATTGATGATTTAGCTCAAATACTAGAAGATCGACCAAATTCAACAATCGTGGCAGGTGCAACTGATGTTGGGTTGTGGGTTACAAAATTTTTAAAGCCGATATCACCAGTTTTGTTTATTGGGCAATTAACAGATCTCAAGAAAATTGAAGTGAATGATGATATGTTAACTTTTGGTGCTGGAGTTACTTATAGTGAAATTCAAGAACACCTATCTAAATTCTTTCCATTTTTAGAAAATTATTGGGATAGAATAGCTGGATGGCAAGTAAGAAATATGGGAACTATAGGTGGTAATATTGCGAATGGATCACCGATTGGTGACACACCGCCTATACTAATTGCTTTGAATTCAGACATTATATTGCGTAAAGGCAGTCAAATTCGCATATTATCGATAGAAAAATATTTTATAGAATATGGAAAACAAGATCTTCAAAAATCTGAGTTTATTTTAGGCATTAGGGTACCTCTGCAAGGCAAAAACCAATTAAACTCTGCCTATAAAATATCAAAACGTCGTGAAGATGATATATCTACAATTGCAGTTGGCATAAGTATGAATATTGAAGATGGATTAGTAAAAGATTGCCGTATTGCCTTTGGTGGTATGGCTGCGATACCTAAGCGAGCTTTAATTACTGAGAATTCTCTAGAGGGTAAAGCATGGTGTTATGAAACTATTAATGAAGCTTCAAAAATGCTTAATGAAGATTTTTCACCACTTTCAGATTGGCGTGCAACAAAAGAATATCGCATGACTGTTGCTCGTAATCTTTTACATAGATTTTTTCTTGAACATGATTTGGAAATCATTGAACCAATTCAATTAAATGCAAGATTTTGAAAGAATATCTATGGAAAATATAAAAAAAATATCAGGTAGAATTCATTCAAACCATATTCATGATAGTGCTAAGAAACATGTCACTGGTCTAGCTAAATATTGTGATGACATTACAGAACCTGTTGGAACTCTTCATGCATATCTTGGAGTTTCAGAAGTAGCACATGCTAATATAAAAAAAATTGATTTATCGGCAGTTGAAAATATGCCCGGTGTTATTGGAACAATTACTTCTTCAGATATACCGGGTAAAAATGATATAAGCCCAACTGGGCAGAATGATGAGCCTGTTTTTCCAGTTGATAGAGTTCAATTCCATGGCCAACCATTATTTGCTGTTATAGCTAAAACGCGAAACATTGCTCGCCATGCGGCTAAACTAGCAGTTATTGAATATGAAATACTTCCTCATGCATTAAATATTTCTAGTGCTCAAGATTCTGATTACCCACACGTGACAGCACCATTAAAATTAGAGAGGGGTAATATAAATAATTCCAAATCTAGTGAATTGAACCAAATTAAAAATCAAATTACCATCGGTGGGCAGGATCATATGTATCTTGAAGGCCATATTGCATTTGCAATACCCGGAGAAGATGATGAATTAGTTATTCATTGTTCAACACAACACCCAAGTGAGGCGCAGCATATGGTTGCACACGTTATGGGCATTCCAAACAATGCTGTTACGGTTAATGTCCGTAGGATGGGTGGTGGTTTTGGTGGTAAAGAAAGCCAAATGAATTTATTTTGTGTTGTGGCGGCGCTAGCTGCAAAAAAATGGAACTGTGCAGTCAAACTTCGCCCCGATCGAGATCAGGACATGACATCAACTGGGAAACGACACGATTTTGTTATTGATTATGACGTAAAGTTTGATGGCGATGGTCTGATTGATACGGTTGATAGCATTTTTTCTGCTCGATGTGGATATTCTTCTGATTTATCAGGGCCTGTAACTGATCGTGCACTTTTTCATGCTGATAACGCATATTATTACCCAAATGTAAGGTTAAGAAGCCGACCTATGAAAACAAATACGGTATCCAATACAGCATTTAGAGGATTTGGAGGACCACAAGGTGTTTTAGCTGCAGAAAGAATAATAGAAGAAATATCATTTGCCACTGGAAAAGATCCATTAGATATTCGTAAATTAAATCTTTACGGGCAGAAAGATAGAAATTTAACGCCATATCATCAAAAAATTAAAGATAACATATTATCAAAGCTAATTGATGAGTTGGAAAAAAGCTCCAATTATCGCAAGCGAAGATCAGAAATTAAAAAGTTTAATGAGACTTCCAGAGTGATAAAAAAAGGCGTCGCATTAACTCCTGTAAAATTTGGCATTTCTTTTACTGCAACTTGGTATAACCAAGCAGGAGCATTGATACATATCTATAATGATGGTTCAATTCATCTGAATCATGGCGGCACTGAAATGGGGCAAGGTTTAAATACCAAAATTGCACAAATAGTGGCAGATGCTTTTCAAGTGGATTTTGAAAGAATTAAAATTACAAAAACTACTACTGAAAAAGTTCCAAATACTTCTGCAACTGCCGCTTCGTCGGGCACTGATTTAAACGGAATGGCGGCATTAGATGCAGCTAATCAAATCAAAGATAGATTAATAAAATTCGCAGCAACTAATTGGGACGTAAAAGAAACTGAGATTCAATTTTTATCTAATTTGGTTCATGTCGGAGAAAAAATCATTCCATTTAATGAATTTATTAAGATGGCTTACATGCAACGCACTCAATTGTCTGCAACTGGTTTTTATAAAACGCCTGATATTCATTGGGATAGGACTGCTGGAAAAGGTAATCCATTTTATTATTATGCATATGGTGCGGCATGTACTGAAGTATCAATAGATACGTTAACGGGAGAGTATCGCATAGAAAAAACTGATATTTTGCATGACGTAGGTCGTTCACTAAATCCAATTTTAGATAAGGGCCAAATTGAGGGTGCTTTTATACAAGGAATGGGATGGTTAACTTCTGAAGAGTTGTGGTGGAATGAAAGTGGTGAATTAAAGACCCATGCACCATCAACATATAAAATTCCACTTGCTTCAGACATTCCTCAAGAATTTAATGTAAGACTTGCAGATTGGTCAGAAAATAGACAACTTACGATCAAGCGGTCAAAGGCTGTTGGTGAGCCACCATTTATGTTAGGAATTTCAGTTTTGGAAGCTTTATCAATGGCTGTCGCAAGCATCAATGATTATAAGATTTGCCCAAGGCTTGATACCCCAGCAACGCCAGAAAGAGTTTTGCTTGCTCTGGAAAAGATGAAAAAGCAGAAAAACTTATGACAAAATATTTTAATGCATTCAACAATTTCTTAAATTATAATAAGCGTATTATTCAAGCATCAATTGTTAGAACTATTGGCTCCTCACCTCGCAATTCTGATACTGAAATGTTTATTAGTGAATCTGATACTTTGGGTACCATAGGTGGTGGACAATTAGAATACTTAGTCATTAATCATTCAAAAAAAATGTTATCTGAAAACATAAAAAAAGATATTTTAAAAATATCTCTAGGTCCTGAGATTGGTCAATGTTGTGGGGGTAAAGTAGAGGTTTCCCTATCAGAAATGTACGAAAAAGATAAATATTTAGCTTTAAATCTTTTTGATAAAAAGGATAAAAAATTACCTCATGTTTACGTAATGGGCGCTGGTCATGTTGGTCGTGCATTAGCTCTACAATTACAGCATTTACCAGTAAGATGTATTCTAATTGATAGCCGAGTTGATGAACTTAAAAAATGTAGCGCTGATGTTGAAACAAGATTGAGTGCTATTCCTGAAGAAGATATTAAACTAGCCCCAAGAGGAAGCGCATATGTTATTTTAACGCATGACCATGCACTTGATTTTATTTTATGTGGAGCTGCACTTGATCGAGCTGATGCTAAATATGTTGGCATGATCGGCTCAAAAACTAAAAAAGTAAAATTTAAAAAGTGGTATCAGGTTAATTACGACAATAACCTTATAAGAGATTTTACATGTCCAATAGGAAATGTAAAAAATCATGATAAACGACCTAGTGTTATTGCTTCATTCGTAGCTGCAGAGGTCATAAATATGCTTTTTTCAAATGTTAATTTATCTGAGCAATATGATCTAAATTTAACTAAGGTAGCAGTTTAAAATAATAATTAAATTTAAGTGGAATTAAAATTTTTAGTCTATTTTAACAAACATATATTTAATCTTGAATTACTTAGATTTTGTTTGAATTAAAATATTCTTTATTTATGTTAACTCCACGTTTGATAAGATGTTCAATGCGACCTTTAGCAACTGCATTAATATCACCTCGGCAAAGGCCAATATCCGCTAAATCTTTATCTGTTAATTGCTTTAATTCATTTATTGTTTGACGATATTTTTTTTGGGTTTGTAATGATTTATTTAAATTTCCCCAAATTACCAATAAGCTTTCTAATGATGGAATTAACTGATTTAAATTTATTGTGTTTGATACAAATGCCATCTTATCATTTCCTTTTTTATTATCTATTTTTTATATAATTATGATTTTTTTTGAGGCCAAACAACAAACACGTTTGCAATCCCGATATGCAAATTATGCAGACGTAAATTTAAATCAATTTAATAAAATTTATTTTTTGATTTTGATTAAGCAGTAATAAATTTTAGTTACATCTTAATTAAAAAATATTTCAGTTTCATATGAAACCTGAGCTAAATATAATCCATGTGGTGGGCAAACTGGACCACATTTTGATCTGTTTTTTGCAAGCAATGCTTCATGAACTCTCTTAGGCTCCCAGGCCCCTGCGCCAACACGTTCTAAAGTCCCAATGAAACTCCGGACTTGATTATGTAAGAAACTTCGAGCTCTAATAGTAAATTCGAACTCATTACCATGTTCTGATGTAATTTGTTTTATAGTAATTTCATCTAATGACTTTATAGGACTTTGAGCTTGGCAAATAGAAGAACGAAATGTTGTGAAGTCATGTTTGCCTATAAGATATTTTGCACTCTCCCTCATTAATTCTAAATCTAAATCATGTTGGATTTGCCAAACCCATCCCGCGTCTACAATTGCAGGTGGACGTCTACTTAGAAGTCTAAATACATAACAGCGTTCTTTTGCTGAAAACCTTGCATGGAAATCATCTTCAACAAGGGTACATCTAGTTATTGAAATAGGAGCAGGTCTTAAATGATAATTTATTGCTTCAGATAAACGAAAACTATCCCAAAACTTACCCAAATCAACATGAGCAATTTGACCTGTTGCATGCACTCCAGCATCTGTACGTCCCGCACCTTGTATTTCAGGTTTTTCAGGTGCAACTTTTGAAATTGCTATTTCAATAGTTTCTTGCACAGTTGGTAAATCACGCTGACGTTGCCAGCCATGATATGGTTTCCCATCGTACTCAATCTGTAGTGCGTATCGGGGCATAAATTCTCGATAACTCTTAAATTACTTTTTGCCAAGTTATATTCTTTTATCTTTCTATCAGAATTTAAACTGTAAGCTTTTTATAATTTAAAAAAATGAAATGATGTTGTGCTAGACCTTTGCTTGCGTGCACATTATAAGCAGTTTTATGGAGCATATATTTAAAATAATTATACGAATTATTGGCCCGGTGATCTGAAAAAAAGATCTGCCGGGAGAAGTCGTTTGAGTATTCGCGCCGAACAAACCCCTACTGTAAATTTTCCATGACGGGAACATGATATGAGTGCCGACACGCCTGATTATAAAGATACAATAAACTTACCAGTAACTGATTTTCCTATGAGGGCAGGTCTACCAGGACGTGAACCTATCTGGTTAGATCGTTGGGCGAAGATAGGTGTTTATGAAAAATTAAGAGAAAAAAAAGGTCGTGAATCATTTGTGTTACACGATGGTCCACCTTATGCGAATGGACATCTCCATATTGGACACGCTTTAAATAAAATTTTGAAAGACATGGTCGTAAGGTCACAACAAATGTTGGGAAAGGATGCTCGATACATACCTGGGTGGGATTGTCATGGATTGCCTATTGAATGGAAAATCGAAGAACAATACCGAAAAAAAGGAAAGAATAAAGATGATGTTCCTGTAGTTGAACTACGCCGAGAATGCAGAAAATTTGCAGAAGGTTGGGTCGATATTCAAAGAGAGGAATTTAAAAGGTTAGGTATTACTGGCAAATGGGATAACCCATATTTAACAATGAATTTTCATGCAGAAGCAGTTATCGCAGACGAATTTATGAAATTTGCAATGAATGGTTCTCTATATCAAGGTTCAAAACCAGTTATGTGGTCACCAGTTGAGAAAACTGCACTTGCAGAAGCTGAAATTGAATACCACAATCACAAGTCGCATACAATTTGGGTTCCATTTAATTTTAAATCTGCATCAGATAAAATAAAAAATGCCAGAGTGGTTATATGGACAACAACTCCATGGACAATTCCCTCAAACAAGGCGGTCGCTTTTAATCCAAAAATTTCTTACGGCTTATATGAGGTTTTAGAGACTGAAGAAGAAAGTTGGACAGCTCCTGGGCAACAATATATTTTTGCGGATGTTCTAGCTGAAGATACATTAACAAAATCTCGAGTACTAAAATTTAAGCGCGTTTCAGATGTGTTGGCTTCTGATTTAGAGAATGCTGTTTGTTCGCATCCATTTTCAGAAATGGACGAATATTGGTCCTATGATGTTCCTATGATTGATGGAGATCATGTTACAGATGAAGCTGGAACTGGATTTGTACATACAGCGCCTAGTCATGGTGCAGATGATTATGAATGTTTCGTCAAACGAAATTGGTTAGACAGAATGACACATAATATTGGCGAAGCATCACAGTTTTTAGATCATGTTCCTTTTTTTGCAGGATTAGAAGTATTCGACAGAAAAGGAAAAGAAGGAAAAGCAAATAATGCTGTAATTGCTAAACTAGTTGAAGCTGGGGGTATAATTGCAAGAGGGCGAGTTGAGCATAGTTACCCCCATTCCTGGCGTTCCAAAGCACCAATTATATTTAGAAATACACCACAGTGGTTTACTTCCATAGATAAAGAAATTGGTGGAAATAATCAGCATGGTAAAACCATTCGTGAACGTGCACTAAAAGAAATTGATAATGTAAAATGGACACCTCAAACTGGTAGAAACCGCTTGCATTCAATGATTGAAGCTCGACCTGATTGGGTAATGTCTCGCCAACGTGCTTGGGGTGTTCCTTTGACATGTTTTACTAGAAAAAATACTCTACCTACTGATCCAAATTTTATTTTGAAAGATGCTGAAGTCAATGAACGTATTGTGGCTGCATTTAAAAAAGAAAGTGCTGATTGTTGGTTTGAAAATGGGGCAAAAGAACGGTTTTTAGGAGCTAAATATAACGCCGATGAATGGGATCAAGTTTTTGATGTTCTGGACGTTTGGTTTGATAGTGGGTCAACACATGCTTTCGTAATGCGTGATCGAGAGGATGGAGCAGATGATGGTATTGCAGATTTATACTTAGAAGGAACAGATCAACATAGAGGATGGTTCCATTCATCTTTGCTACAATCTTGCGGAACAAATGGTCGTGCGCCATATAAAGGTGTACTAACGCATGGATTTACGTTGGATGAAAAAGGCATGAAAATGTCAAAATCTGTTGGTAATACTATCGCTCCAGAACAAGTGATTAAACAATATGGGGCTGATATTCTGCGTTTATGGGTTGCACAAGCTGACTATACTGCAGATTTACGTATTGGCCCTGAAATATTAAAAAATGTTGCTGATAGTTATCGAAGACTTAGAAATACAATGAGATTTATTCTGGGGAATCTTAACGATTTCAGTGAGTCAGAAAAAATTGAATATGCTGAAATGCCAGAACTTGAGCAATGGGTTTTACACCGATTAGCTGAATTGGATAGAGTAGTTAGAGACGGTTATACAGCGTATGATTTCCAAGGTGTTTTCACTCAAGTCTTTCAGTTTGCAACAGTCGATCTCTCAAGTTTTTATTTTGATATAAGGAAAGATGTTCTTTATTGTGATGATGTAAATGGGACAAAGCGTAAAGCAGCTCGAACTGTTTTAGATATTTTATTTTATAGATTAACAGCTTGGTTAGCCCCAATGCTATGTTTCACAATGGAAGACGTTTGGTTACAACGTAATAATGACAATGAAACTTCTATACATCTTGAAGATATTCCTGAGACACCATCAGATTGGTTAAATGTGAAATTAGCCTCGAAATGGGAAGCTATCCGAAATGTAAGGCGTGTTGTGACCGGTGCAATTGAAGTAGAGCGCACAGCAAAGAATATAGGTTCATCACTTGAAGCTGCTCCTGAGGTGTATTTTAACTCAAATATGAATCTAAAGAGCTTATCGGAAACTGTAGATTTTGCAGATATTTGTATCACATCGAATATTAAATTGATTGACGGAAGCTCTTCAACCCAAGGCTTTAAACTAGATGATATCCCTGATATTGAAGTAGTATTTAAGAAAGCGGATGGCGAAAAATGCATGCGTTGTTGGAAGATTACTTCAGAAGTGGGAAAACAAAAACATGAAGGTTGCTGCCAACGGTGTAGTGATGCATTAGGTTAATATATGACCTTAAGTGTATTTATTGCTGTATTATTTGCTGCAATATTACACGCATCATGGAATGCCATAATTAAATTTGGTGAAGATAAACTTCAAGGTATGGTATTGCTCTCAATTGCGCATGGAGTGATAGGGCTATTTATGCTAATATTATCTCCGTTACCCAATATTACTGCATGGCCTTGGTTGATAGCTTCAGTAGGTTTTCACTTGTGGTATAAATTATTTTTAACCAGTGCCTATGAACGAGGTGATCTTAGCCGAGTATATCCAATTGCGCGTGGAGCAGCACCTTTATTGGTCTTATTTCTTAGTTCTATATTCATTATAGATACTATTACCAATAAGGATATTTTTGCAGTTATCGTAATCGGTGTTGGAATATTCATCTTGGGAATTGGTGTATTTAAAAATAAAGAAACAGTTGCATTATTACCATTTGCACTTTGTTCAGCAATTGGAACCGCTGGTTATTCTATTACTGATGGACTTGGGGCAAGAGCTGCTGGTGATGTTACAAGCTATATAGGTTGGCTGTTTTTCTTAGATGCGGTAGTGTTTATGTTGTATGCTTTTTTTAGAAAAGGTTTGAATATTTTACCAAAAAAATCATCTGTCTGGGTTCTTGGATTAATTGCAGGGTCTGCATCAGTTTTAGCTTATTGGATAGCTGTTTGGGCAATGACTATAGCTCCAATAGCTTTAGTTGCTGCACTGAGGGAAACATCTGTACTTTTCGCTGTACTAATAGGCGTTTTCTTTTTCAAAGATAGTATGGGAAAAAGTAAAATTATTGCCTCTTTAATAATTGTAATTGGAATAATTATTAGTCGCCTTTAGCTGGAAGAAGCTGTTGTATAATCCCAACTGTTAAAAGGTAAACTGATGTTATTGCTAATGCTGATGTGACTACTGGCCCTGCATTGAAGTTTGTCCATGCAGAAACGCCTGCAAGTGCTGTCCATATTATTGCAATTGGTAGACTTATCGACCGCCACCGCTGTGTTCTGACAGGATGAATGAATTTCAAGGGTGTAAACATTGATGCGGCAAGTATTATAACTAATGCTAAAATAATATAAAAATTTGGGTGAGTTGCAAAAACAACCACTGCAAACATATTCCAACAACCAGGAAAACCTGAGAAAGAATTATCTTTTGTTTTCATTCGTGTATCTGCAAAATATAGCGCTGAGGTAAAAGTAATAATTATAATTGTTACCCATCCTGTCCAACCGTCTAATAAACCAGATTGGAATAGTGCATATGCCGGAATAAATACATATGTTAAGTAATCAATAATTAAGTCTAATAAGACGCCATCATACTCGGATGCATTGTCTTTAACATTGTAATATCTTGCTAATGGCCCATCTATTCCATCTACAAAAAATGCTATAACTAACCATAAAAACATCATATCCCATTTACTACCTACGGCAGCAAGCATGGCTAACATTGCAAAAACTGCGCCTGTAGCGGTTAAATAATGAACAAAGAGTGCTTTAATATGTGATGTCATTATGGCTTCATATAGTAGTTTTAGAAAAACTCAACTATTAGATTAGCTATGCTTTCGGGTGTGCTTTTTTATAAACAGACATCAAACTAGCTTGATCAACTGCAGTATATGCTTGTGTAGAAGATAGTGAGGCATGTCCAAGCAATTCTTGAATCACCCTTAAATCACCACCTGCTTCTAATAGATGTGTCGCAAATGAATGCCGCATAGAGTGAGGTGTTGAAGTTGAAGGCAAGCCTAATTGCATTCTAGTTTCTTCCATTACTTTTCTTATAATCCGTTGGTTTAATGGGCCACCCCTTGCACCTTTAAATAAATAATCTTCTGGTAAAAAAGAATATGGACATTCCTTTAAATATTTTTTTACTGCTAATTGAGCGATTGGCAGCACTGGAATTATTCTTTCTTTATTGCCCTTGCCGATTATATTTAAAACATCAGGCAAAGGTGTTTGACCAAATGTAAGAGATAACGCTTCAGATATTCGTAATCCACAGCCATATAATAATGTAATGACTGCAACGTTACGTGCATTTATCCATTCCTTTTCAGATTGAATGTCGATCTGGTTAATAAGATTTTTTGCATCTGATTTCTTTACTGGTCGTGGCAGTGGTTTTTCAAATTTTGGGGTCCTCGTAGAAAGCACTGCTGTAGTTGAAATTCCGTATGTTTGCCCCAACCAGCGGTAAAAACTTTTGATTGCCGATAAAGCTCGAGCAAGTGAACGAGGTGATAATCCCGAGCTTCGAGCATGTGATATCCACGACCGCATATCCTTGACATTAACTTTTGATAAAACAGCCTTTGATGATCTTTTTCCATAATGATTAGAGATAAAATGTATGAAA
>Ga0228626_1000832_pt1 | contig 13129 bp, 6 predicted proteins | sample 31DmetaG_FD_183028 | JGI IMG/M metagenome (GOLD analysis project Ga0228626, IMG submission 183028) | Seawater microbial communities from Monterey Bay, California, United States - 31D | ecosystem: Environmental > Aquatic > Marine > Coastal | place: USA: California | collected 2016-10-26
GCAGGGTTGCACACTCTTGCTCGCCCGAAAATGTCATTGGCCCGTCCAACGAGAACAGATCGGCTTCCGGAGGAGGAGGAGGCGCAAAAGCTGTCATAGAGCCTTGCTGTGTTTCGCAGATGCTGTAATAAGTTTGATTGCATGATATAGTCATAGCTCCGTATTCATTGGCGTGCTCCGGGTATGTGTGTTTCCCAAGGAGGATACACGTGTTCTCGTCTTCTTGCGCTGGATTGCCAGGTCTCCATCGCCACGTCGCAACGCTTCCATCCGAGTGCATCCAACCAAGCTTCTGCGTGACGCAGCCGTAGGACCCAGGCGTGTCACACAAATTCTGACCGGACCACACACCAGGCATCACTCCACCTGGGAAATGACCGTCGACGACGTACTCTTTGCCATCTGTGTTGGACACCACGCTCAGTCCCGTGATAAGGACGTAGCCCCGTACGAGTGTGGCGTTTTGAAAGAAGTATGTGGTGGATTGCAGTGCGTCGTCCAAGTTGTTTACATCCGTATACTGCGTGCTGAACTTGTGCCATTGACCTCGGACACCGAGCGAACTGTCCATTTGGAGGTGAGGCTTCCCCTTAAATCCATCTGGCCACGGCTGATGGCTGTAGATGTCGAATGTTATGAACTCGTTGTCACTGGCATATTCGACGTCGTAACTCTGGTACACCCATGCGCTGACTGTGTAAGAGCTCTGAGGAAGAGTCGTTTTGAACTGGTGATTTACGCGAACGTACGACGTCTGCTCCGGAGTAATCTTGTACACATGCGGTTCTGTGTTAGGAACGTTCTCGCAGATGCTGCTTTGCACATTGTCACACGGTCCGTCGTTCATTCTTGCTCTCATATGATCGTCCGAATAATCAAGAATTTCAATGCAGCCTTCAACATCTTGCCAGTTATCGGGCTGGTTTGGCGACCAATGAAAGAAGGATGCTGCTGTGCCGTCGGCGTAAAACCAATCGTCAACGCCACCGAGACCTGTATCAGATCCTCTGCGTCCGTCCACCCATACTATTTTTATACCAGCCCTTGCTGGTTGAGCATGAAGAAGCAGAATAGAGTAGATTGCCTCCGCCTGTTCTTGAGTTTGGATACGAACCAGACGCCCACCCATAGCCTGACAGTTTGCGGCAGCTTCCGGTTGCGTCATTTGGGTGTCAACAAACTTGTATCCAAACCGATACGGCCATGTTTGAGGTGCTTGTAGATAGTGACCGTCCACCCATGCCCTTTTCCACCCGTCGTAGGTTGTCATGCTTGCAGGCATGACCGACAGTGCGTCATGGACCTGCTGTTCTGTTCGAATGATGGCAAGCGTCTTTCCGTACCGCTTACAGTGACGAGCTGCTTCCTCGTGCGTTTCAACTTCATGACTCGCCATGTAAGTGCCCGCAGGAGGGTGTGGAGACGGAGGACTAGGCGGCAACGGTGGTGGTGGAGGCGAAGACGGTGGAAGATGTGGAAACGGCGGCGGAGACGCGTCAAAAAATGTGACTTTGATATTTTCATTGTTGTGGCAGCCGTTTGCACCATTTGGCCAAATGCCACCTCCGTTGTAATTCAGATTGCAGTCTTTTGCCCCAGATGCTAGAATTTGCGCCAATGAAAACTCTCCGCCCATGCTGGAAGGAATGGTCGCGTCGTTCGCAATCATAAAGTTGTCTCCGCCCCGAAACCCAGTTCCCTCTGACGGTTCTGCAGTTACAAATCCCAGGCATAATTGGCTGTACGCCTGTGGACAACCGCTGAAGATTCCGACAACCATAACGTATTGGTCGTCTGAAAAAATGTACGAAACGTCAGAAGCATCGCTTGGGTTCGTCCGCTTTGTGGTCTGAAAGAGAGTGGTACCTCCGTTGTCGCACTTCAGAGTGTCGTCGCCATCGATGCGCCGACAGCCCAAATATGAGCCACCTTCCAATACTTCAATCGTAGCAAAGCCGATTGTGGGAGCAGGAGGAGGCGCAGAAGGAGCGGGAGGCGGAATTTCGCAAATGTACCTCCTATTATCGTCGCAGCTTCCAGATTGAAACCACGCTGGGTCGTACCTGTAGACGCATCTTGAAAGACTTGCAACGTTGGTCGGATGCCAGTTTTGGTAGTCGCCAAGCGGAGTCCCGTCGGAAAATCGAAATACACCGTCATTGTCAAGATCGTCAAGTCCGAGCCACTCACCATCACTCGTCATGCTTCCTCCCACTGCAAACGCAGCCCACATGAATCTTTCTTCAATCTGTGGACTCTTTGGAGCAGCAAGCTTTCCCCCAATGGATGCACACCTTTGCTGAGCCGTTGAGTAAGTCACCAGAACATTACGAGACCCCTCAAGCATTGGATCGCCGGACTGAACGTATCGAATGCCGTTGTAAGTGAGTGCTTCCACCATGGCTGCCTGCTGTTCAGCCGTCTGCATCCTCCGAGCCCCGCCCACCCGTTTTATCAAGTTGAATCTCTCTGCAAATTTGGACATGGCAGCTTTAGACTCTAAAAGCTTGCGTCTGGCCGTCCTGAAGTAGTTGATCATGTCTTCATGGAGGCTGCGCCACTCTTCGTCCGTTGACTTGCGCTGGAATCCGAGCCACGCTTTTCCAGATCCAATGAGTGACGTAACTCGCTGCTGCTGCTCTTCGCTGAAGATTGTTGCAGGTTTTCCTCCAATCTTGGAACAGTACCTCTCTGAATCGTAGTACGTCATGAACTGATCGCCAAGAGCAAGACTGTACATTTCCGGCGCCGGTGGAAGCGCCGGTGGGGGCACTGAAGGAGGAGGTGAGTTTGGAGGCGGACTCGGAGGAGGAGGAGGAGTGTGAGGCGGAAGCATCGGTGGCGAAGGCGGAGAGTAAGGAACATGGCACAAAACGTCGGCCTTCGCGGTTTGGCAAGACACAGAGCTCCATGAAGGGGTTTCTTGCGTGTAATTCATGTAACTGCACGCAAAGCTTTCTGGTTGGGTCGTGTCTGCCTCAGAGTCCCAGTTGCTGTAGTATGCACTAATGTCCCTGAACCCCCCGCTTTCCTGCAATATTTTCCAATGAAGTCCAATCGCTTCGCGCTGGTAAGCCAGCCAGATGACACCAGACGACAGAGCATGTCTTGCTTTTGCCAAGTCAACAATACGCTGCTCCTGCTCCACCGAGAAAATCTCAAGCATCTTGCCTCCGATGTTGTTGCAATACCCCTGAGCCTCGTAGAATGTCACTCGATTTGGACCAAAAACGAGATCTTCCATTTTTGGTGCCGGAGGCAGCGATGGATTAGGAGAAGGTGGAGGGGGAGGAGACGGTGGTTGCAGAGGAGGGCTGCTCGGTGGCAAAGGCGGAGAGCTCGGAGGCAACGGAGGAGAAAATGGAATGTTGCACAGGGGGTATGCAAGACCACCGACGCACGACACTGCCTTCCAAACACCCTGCGCAGTTCCCTCGTTGTCGATGATGGAGCACATGGGGTTGGTCGGCTGGTAGGTGTCAGCCTGGGAATCCCAGTTGCTGTAGTACGGTGTCCCGACGTGAGTCTCGTACGAAGTGTCAGTGTATGTGTGAGCACTGAACGTCGATTTCTCGTCTGAAAAGAACACAAACTCGCTCGTCTGGTCCCTTACTTCGGTGACTCTGTCAGGAACGTAAAGGCACATGTTCGGCATGGTGGACCCCTCGGGCATTGTTGCATACACGATCTTGCTGCAATGAGTCGCGAAGTTGTTGCATTGGCTTTTGCAGTCAGCTACTGATGTCTTCTCGTAAACCCAATTTTCAAACCCCGGCTCATTGTATAACGCAGCTTGTGGGTAAACCGTGTTTGGCCCATGATCCACCCAAGTCAGCTGTCCATTTTTGTTGTAAACAACAACCTTCCATTTGCCAAATTGCGTGTCTCGCTTGTACGCGAGCCATGCCTTCTTGTTGCCTATGTTGCCACGGACTCGGTCCTGCTGCTCCTGGCTATCAATGGTCAACAGAGAACCGCCCATACCCTCGCAGTAACTTCGTGCGTCAACCTCGTTCATCAGGACACTGTGCACGTGAATCGTGAAGATTGCCGGCGCAGGTGGCAAAGAAGGCGGCGGGCTTGTTGGCGACGGAGGAGGTAGAGGTGGAGGCGACGGCGGTGGAGGAGGATTTGATGGGGGTGACGGTGGGTGGTACTGAGTTTCGCATAACGACCGAGCAATGTCGGTACATTTTTGAATGCGCCAGGTATTGTCGATGCTGCCGTCCATGTACGCACAAGAGGGCTCCGTAAACTGGATTTTGAGATGCTCTGTGTTCCAGTTTTGGTAGTAAAGGTGCTTAAGAGTAGGACCAAGTCCTCTCCATGACCAGGAAACCTGGTTGCCCATCGTGTGCCACTCGTCATCCATGTTGGCACGACGATAGGCGAGCCATACTTTGTTGTTCCCAATCATCGACTTTACCCTGTCGTTCTGCTCCTCGCTGTTGATTGCAACAATTTCACCAAGCACCAGAACTCCACAGTACGTGGCAGCGCTGTAGAAAGACGCCTCTGTAACTGAGTTTTTCCAGCTATCTTTGAGCTCTCCTGCGTCAAGAGGAAGCAACACGAGGTCCTGGATTGCTGGTGTCGGAGGCAACATAGGCGGAGAAGGAGGCGGCGAGTGCGGTGTCTCGCACACGACAGAATGCATCTCGGTGCACGGCACCGCGGACCACTCCGAAGTTGCCGTGTTCCACACAGAGCACATAGGATTGACTGTCTGTGTTGTCTTTGAAGCTTCAGAGAATCGGTCAATGTAAACGCCCTTTCCGTCTATTCCCAACCACGGAGAAGAAACAGTCTCTCGCTTGAATGGAAGCCAGATCACGCTTGAGGTGCTCCCCACTTGTGAGAGAAGCGTCAGAATACTATTAGCCTGTTCTTCGCTGTCAATCCGTGCAACACTCCCCCCTTTGAGCGCGCAATGACTCTCTGCGTCTGCAAGAGTGAACTGCGTCGAAGTGAATTCTATGTTGCGGTGTGGCATCGCAGGTGGCATTCCGGGAGACGGAGGCAACGGAGGCGATGGCGGAGACGGAGGCGACGGAGGAAGGAATGGAGAAGGCGGAAGGTATGCAACTTCAAACGTAATCTGAATGTCTGCTGCAGGAACACCGAGTTCTTGTTGAATCGACGCCTTCATGGTTGAGATGTCTTGTTCGGTCGGATTGAACTGTCCCTCAATGTCGTACGTGCTTGTACTCTCCACAGTGAAGGCCATGGTCTCTCCAGGAGAAAGAGGGGGAGGCGCAATGGTCGGGGGTGGCGGGGACGCGGCATCACCCTCAACACAAACCTTGCCCGACACTGCCCTAACCAAATTTGGCGTGATTGGTACGTAATTCCCTTGCGGAAACCCTGATGGGTTGTTGTTTTCCAGGCAGGAGCATCGGTGAAAGTCTTCGCCCGAGTCATAGTAGTTGTCGTCTTCTGTTCTAAAGAAGAAGAACTCAATTTTGCTGTTACTCAAGGAATACTGCCCACACTCCTTCTGGCAATCGTCTTCATTCTTGCCATTGCTGCCATGGTGCCAGTACATGTTTTGGACGTACTTAACATCCAGCATCATTGTGTTCTCAAACTTCGGGGGACACACCGGTCCGGAAGGAGGGGGCGAGGCGACCGTGAGGTCGACTGTGTCAGGGTCTGTGAAAAACGACATCAATCTGAATGAGTGAATCTTTCCATTCTGGCCGAATGGGAAGGGATCACCGGCATCCTCCTCGTTCGGGTTGCAACCAATGCCAATAATCTGGACGTTGTCTGCCATGTTTGTTGCTCCGGATGTTTTGAGGATGGACGTGACCCTGTTGTCCATCCTCATGAACGAGTGCGTGCCGTTGAACGCTGCTACCAGGCTGTGCCTGTGGTAGACAACATTCGTACCGGACAGCTTGGGAGGGCTAAAATGCACGTCGTTCTCTTGCATGGCAGAAAGACCGAGAGTAACGTGCTTGCGTGTAAACGAAATCTGCACACCCTCGTCGTAAACGGGCCAAAAGCGAGATCTCCAGCCGGAGTTCTGAGACCTGACATTGTCATTACCTCCCTTTTCACCGAAAAACCACAAGTAACCACGCTCGTTTATGTTGCCCGCCGTCTCAGAGATCTGAGGGTCGGCCGTCCACTCTACTTCAACCGTCCATGGCTCATTAGCTCGAGGAAGATCGTCTACTTTGACTATCTGACAAAATGTAGACTCTCCACGCTGCACGACTATTCCCGGGGGCGTCGCAGGGGGGTGCGGCGGAGATGGTGGATTTGGGGGTGCTGATGGTGGCGGGGACATCAGCACGGTGGAGCAAAAGAGTGCTCCATCCGGTGCGATGTTCGGATAGCCGTCGATGAGGTTGCAGTGCGCCGTCTCGTAGAACATGTATGTGATGAACCAGTCCTCGACACACATTTTGAAGTGGATGCCGTCTGCGTTCTGACCAGATTCACTGAGGATGTTGCACGCGCGCTCATACGTGACCTCAGCATACTCAGGAATGACTTCCCCCAGCCTGAATCCTCTATAGACCTGGGTGTCGACAAAGTAGCACAAGTCGATAGGAGCAATCCAAATCGGCTTGTACTTGATGTTGTCACAGGTGCACTCGAGATTTTCAGTGACCCTTGCATTCTCTAAAGGCCAGTCGTAGTTAGGGTCCTGAATAACTTGGTTGAACACAGCGAGCGACTCTCCAACAGTCGCCGACGTAGAAGAAAAGAACGTCTGATTGTAGTAAAACGGGCATCCGGGAGTCTGAGTAGCTGATGCGACTCCGGGTCTGAGCTTGGTGTCGGCAGTGCCACAGTACAAGCCTCCGTCGTAAGCAAGGTTGGTCTGTATCTTGGAAATGGTGTTCCCCTCCACCATGGTTCCATTGACAAAAGTCGCATTCTCGGCGGAATCTATAACCTCCCCGTTGCAGTGGTTGTTCTCCGTGTCCCGGAACAACCACCCCATCGCTTCGTTGCTTGCGCAAACGCGGATGTGGTCCCCAGGTCTGGAGGCAGCAGGCGTTGTTGAGTTGCAGATTCTCTGGAAGGTGGCGGTAGTTGCCTCGTCGATCAGAGTCTCCTCCATCGTGACAAACTGGCCGCTCTTCGCGAATGCACAGACATCGAATGGTGAAAGCCACACGGGACGGTACGTAGGATCCTCGCATGCGCATCCACACCAAAACTTGCTGTTGACTGCCGGCGTCATGTACTGCGACCAGGCGTCCGTCTTTAGCACGTTCATAAATAGATCTACACTTTGCTCGAAGGTGGCTGACTGGTTGCCCTCCTCGAAGTCGTAGTAAATGTTGCACGTTGTACAGGCGTCTTTCTCGACTGCCGCGTCTATGAATGCCTGATTAGGCGATGTCACTGGTGTAGGAATCAGATCGGATACAGATCCGGTAGACAGAAGGCCGAATACCAGAGCAAAAGGTATCAATATGATGACCGGAGTCAAAGAAAGCATGCACACATAACCCAAAGATCCCTTCTTTGGGTCGATTGCCTTATTGTCGGCACCGACTTCCTTAGTTTGGGGAATAGATGCCCCTAAAGGCACCTGTGAATATTCCCCAGAAGAATCACCAGGCCTAAGGCTGCTAAATGTTAGCAGAGGAGCATTTTGGGACGAAGTCCCTCCTCCGCCTCTTTCGAAGGTGAAGGTACGTTTCTCGCGAGAGCCCATGAGTATCCCCCCCAACGGCTACGCTCAACGTCTGTCATTACCAAACCTTTGGGGGTTATTGTCCTAGCGAGCACATCTTTTTATTCATCGGCGATCACTTTCTTTTCCGGCGCCGTGAGCCACGAATGTAACATAACTTTTACCACACCCGCTCCCTCCCATAAGCACTGAAGTACCCATTAAGACAGAAAACGAGCTCCCGCAATGCTCTCAAGCACGAAAAGTGAATCAATCGGTCTACATGCAGTCCCCTATACCAACAGCGACGAGACTGGAGCCGACATCACTGTCATCAGCCCAGTCAAAGACAAGATGTACAATTTGTTGGTGACAATTCTGCACGTTACAACTTGGATCACCGCAATTGTCCTTTCCTTTGTGGCTCATGACAAACTCACCAACGTCAAGTTTTACGACGTTGATGACAAGGGTGTTGTCGGATTGGTGGAGCCATCAGAAGCGTGCAAGGCTCTTTCCTTGATGCAATGCATCATGGCAATTGTCTCGTTTCTTTTCACTGCGCTCTACGGAGCTTTGGTGGACAAGAAAGACCCCCCTGCACCGATCTTGGGAGCTCTGCTCCTGGCAGCCATCGTCTCCACCATCATGATCTCAGGCGCAAATGTCACGGTTACGACCGTCGTCAAGGATATGGAAACTTACAACTTCTCCCTTGCTGCCGGAATCATGATTTCAACCGCATCATCGATGGTGTTTGCATTCTACATCCACTTTGCCAAGTCCGCAAACGGAGCAATCGATCGCTTGTCCGCATTTCCCAAGTATCCCTCTTAAAAATCTGTGTATCTGTGTGTATCCTCGCTATCTGGTCTTGATAAGTTCTTTCAAAAAACAAGTGTTGTACAAATGATCGCCGCAGTAAACCCTGCAAGCGGCCGCGTAGGCGGTTTGTCCGATGGATACTTGACCGCACAAAGCGGCCCCCCCACCGGAACACCCGGCTCGGCGCCCCCGTTCAGGGGGGTCGCCAATGTGCCAGGAAGCAACATCGGCGCTCCTGGAATACTGTCAAGCGCCGCAAGAAACAACCAAGGGACCAACGTTCAAATCCCGTACGCAAGGGTAAAACACGGCCATTTTCAACCACAGTGTGTTTCTCATGCGGGGAATGTGTGTGGGTTCCGGCGCCGTCACACGAATTACCTGTCGGCACCGTTCGCAGGTCTGCCCAGCATCAGAGATTGCCAACGTGGGTCGCATCGAGCACGGAGACATGGTGTTCGTGTCCAAATACCGAATCTCGATGATGTCAGAGGTTGGATCCAACCAGGTGCGCCAGGTCACCACCAGTGTCTCCACTCCGCACTCCAACATCATGCGCGTCGTCGGCGTGGACTACATCAACCGGCACATGACCAACTCCTTTCTCAAGTCGGGACAGACGTTCCTTGCGGACAGTTTAAACCCTATGGACGAATGGCGCTCGCTCACCTTCCTGCAGGAGTGGACTCTCGATGGCATAGTCGTGTCAAACGACTCGCCAGGAGTCGTCGTGTCTGCGGGGTCTCGCAACGACCAGGTATTCAACGTCGCGATCCAGGGACCAACCCAAGTCAACAACGGGTTTGAAGACGACTCCGGAAACGGTCTCGACGCAAGCGCTGGCTTCTACCACGACGGAAAGAACGCTGCCCTTCGCGCCATCACAAGCACCAGCCAAAAGGGATACGGCGACGCAATGACTCGAGCCCTGGTCGGAGGCCCTTTCTACCACCAGTACCCTCTTCAGATGTTTGACCGCAAGATCAAGCCCATGTGCGACATCTTCCTGGGCTTGGTGTGCAGGCGCATCGAGGGAACAGAGCTGGACGGAATGATTGCAACCTACCCTAACATCATGGAGGGACTCCCGTCCAAGCCCAAGTGGATCCACGTCTTTCAGTTCATTCCCTTCAGCGATCGACAGGTTTGGCAGCACTCCCAGGACCCAAGCTTTATCGACGACAGCACAAACGGAAATATTTCGCTGCAAGAGTCGGAACGCGCAAGCCAGCGGAGAGGCCCTCTGTACGAAGACAGGGACCCATTCAATAGGAAGAGCAAGCGCAACCCCGACTACATGCCTCGCAAGCGTTCCAACCACTCCCACTTTGACGACCGCACATTCCTGGGAATCAAGGACGAAGAGCTTGAAAACATGGTCGGCGCGTGGCGCCTAGGAAAGGTGATGGACACCAAATCTGCAAGAAAAGACTACCACGGAAACGGACCAATCGACACAGGGTTCCGAATGACCGTCAATGTCAGCATCTCGTTCATGGACTGGCGCGCCCTGCGTCGATCCTTTAGCTGCGGCTGGATTGGAGCTTCTATTTCCGGAGTGGCAGATGGTGAACCTCTGCACGATACTTGGGGCTTCAACCTTAATACAAGCAAGTTTTTACAGGACGACGGGAGAGTTCTGTTGTGGCCAAGCGCATACAATGTTGCTGGAAAGACGGCAACCAAAGAGGAACAAAGGAAAGTCAACATGTCAAACACTCCGATCAACCCAACCACAGTCGTGGACCGCATGAATCCTTCTGCACAATACGAGCTTGTCAAGTCTGTGGAAGATCAGTACAAGGCATACGTGGACCGCCTCGAGGAATACGATGACTCACCTGATATGAAACAGAAGAAAATGGAAGCAGAAGCATTTGGAGATGACGCTCCGGACTTTTTTGGGTTTGAACGCAGTGCTACGGGACAAGATACCGTTCAGCGTGTTCAAGTACAGCCAGCGTCAGAGCTTGCTTCAGATCCTGTACCTGTGGCGAATCCTGTACCCGTGGCAGCTCCTGCTCCTTCTGCCGCTTCGTCAGGCGTAGAAGCACCGGCATCGGCTCGGTCACTCATGAAAGCGCAAAAGAAGACAGCGACATCATCTACCCCTGTGGAAGCTCCGGCGCCTGCGCCGGCGCCTGCGCCTGCGCCTGCTCCCGCTCCCGCCCCTGCTCCTGCGCCTGCGCCTGCTCCCGCACCAACCCCCGAGGTCATCGAGGCCGTCGCCCCACTCAGCCTCACGGACCCGCCGGCGCCCAAGCGCAAGACTGGCGAGGACGTGCTCTCCGGCATCTTTGGCTCGTCCGCATCAGCACCCTCAGGGTCTGCAGAGGCGCGGCCGTCCGAGGACGCTGCCCGCTCGTTCCCGCGGCGTAGCAAGGATCGATAGACATATGTGCTGAAACTGTGAACTATAAATGAAAGAGGGTCGCTATTGCGTAGGGTCTAAAACTTTTTGTACCTGTAGCCATGGCTTCCGACGCAGATTTCGTAAATGCTTTTGATACTCTCCTACGAGATGTTGCGTCCGCAACAGCCATGGAACTTGCCATGAGCGGTAAGGTACCTAAGGCACAGACTTCAAAACGAAAGAATCCAGAGCCGAATGTTGCCCCCGAAGACACAATACAAATCACCAAACGAGTCCTCAAGGAGTGCAAGGAGTACCGCAAGAACAACGCGGAATCAGATAATTTAGACACATCAGACAAGGCTCTCTCGACCATGGCAGTCTTCACAGACAAGTTCAAGCTACAGCCGTACGAAAAAGTGCTGCACCTTGTACCAAGGCTCGTGAACTGCGTCACACTAGCCGAGGCAATCCCTGTGGAAGGAACCGGAGGCTCACTGCCTCTAGATCTCCATCGCATCGCCGCATGCTGCAAGAACGCCTACTACGCCCCTCGTCGCTTCTCCGCCGTCCAGCTGGCCTACTCGGAACCCAGATGCCGTGTCTTGGTTTTCCGTAAGCCGCCTGCACCCAAACGCTTTCATGCAACTTGCGCTGATCCACTCGACCGTGTGCTCGCAGATACCGGACGAATGGTTGGCACAGGTGCGATCCAGCCTTGATACCACACAGCACGCTGCTTGCTTGACATTGTCGTCCTTTCGTCGGAACAGGATGCGCGTCCCCTACCGCAGCCAGGCTCGCGCTCATGAGGGCCCAGAGACAGCTCTACAGCGACGCCGGCGTCTACATACATCTTCGGAATTTTGCGGTAAGTGTTTTAGTAGTTACACACTATGAACCTGTCTGACTTGTGTTTGTTCCTCAGGTGATCAACCAGGTTGAGATGCCTGCACTCGAACCCTTGTGTGGTACAATGCTGTCCAATTGCCACACTGTCGGCTTTCCTATGACGTTGGTGCTTGTCGTTTTGACTTGGATCTTCAGCCAGCGATCATCACAACTTCCTTTAGTTCTGGCGATCATGTCTGCTCGTGTGAAGTCGTTCAGAATCTTTGCCTCAACTCCTATGCGCTCAAGACTACGGAGAAATTTCTTTGACACTTCATACTCTTGGCGGCACAAAAGCCAGTCACTCCCTCTTTCCCTTTTCATCACTGACACGATGCCCAAGGGTGATTTACGACTGACCTCTTAGCGATGTGTGTTGGTCACAGGTGGGAGCCTGCAGCTTGGGCGCTACCCTCAACTGCGACGCTTTCGCTACGGCCCACAGCCACTCCACGCATTACGACTCAAAATCATTCGTCGGCCTCGCGGTAATGCTGACCTTCCCCGAGTTAGTTCTCTGAGTTAGTGCTGACCGTTCGCGTCTGTTCGCAGTGGCGCCCTGCTGGTGAATGCATCTGTTGCGGTAAGCACGCACACACTCGAAACCTCGCATGTGTCAACACTAACGCGCTCTTCCTGTGCATCGCAGAAATATACTCCACGGGACGAGCCAAGTGTGCTTCCGAGACTCTAACACCATACGCCACCTGATATCTAACACACAGACGCACGCGCAGTTTGCCAGGGTCGGTCGTGGAGCGCGACTTGCAGGAGTCATTGAGCAGGATGCTCCCGGAATTACGTACGCCGCTTTTCTTCTCACACTTCTTCATACATACACAGTATGAATTGAACTATTTGCGTCTGTGTCCACAGTTCGTTACTCGTCCGCAAGCCGCATGGTGGACCTCTTTCCTGAGGAACTTCGCAACGTGCACTCTGGAAACAATGCCCCCGTGAACGCGGCTCCGCTACCGGCCACTAACAAGAGCTCTGATGTGTGGGAAGGGTGGGACGACTGGAATCAGGAAGAGCAAGAGCATGTTGATTCTGACGAAGACGTTGATCTCTCCGCCATGGGATTCTAGAAGCCCAGGACGGTTGGCTGACTTCCACCCGTCATTCTGGCGCCGGGACTGGCGCCGGTGTCGGCGCCGGTGTCGGCGCCGGTGAGCAGTTTCCACTGATCGTAAGAATAACTTTGCAATCTACACGTACTACTACGCAGTATACACCCTACACTTACAATAAAAGATACTTTGTACTTTGACGAACCCGGAGCTCTGATCTCCGAGATCACTACGGGAGATTTTTTTGGCCATTTGGCGTCCGGGAAGCGTCCGAGATAAGTGTATTTTCCGCCTCCACCAAAATGCCCAAAATGCGATTTCCGTACACGTCCGAGTTTTGCGGAATTCGGC
>Ga0228626_1000855_pt1 | contig 12925 bp, 9 predicted proteins | sample 31DmetaG_FD_183028 | JGI IMG/M metagenome (GOLD analysis project Ga0228626, IMG submission 183028) | Seawater microbial communities from Monterey Bay, California, United States - 31D | ecosystem: Environmental > Aquatic > Marine > Coastal | place: USA: California | collected 2016-10-26
ATGGTTCTCATTAAATATGATAGGGAGTAGCATAGGCTCTAGTCTGCAGCAGAGGATATTCAAAAGGTGAATAACAACTATCCAGCAGCGATTACAGCCTTCAACAACAGGCTCCTATAGGTAGCTGGTCAATGGGTTTAAGTTGACAATTTAGCCTGAGCATCTATGATTGCAGTCGTTTTTTCATCCCCATTACACCAAGGTTTTTCTGAGGACCCCGTATGACCGATCGCAAAGCAATCCTGACTATCGACGGCGAAACGCCCATTGAATTGCCCATTTACAGCGGCACCAGAGGGCAAGATGTTATCGACGTAGGCACCCTTGGTAGCCATGGCTTCTTTACCTATGACCCAGGCTTTTCTGCCACTGCAGCCTGTCAGTCTGATATTACTTATATCGACGGCAACAAAGGCGTGCTGTTGCATCGCGGCTACCCGATCGAAGAACTAGCGGCCAAATCAGACTACCTAGAAACCTGCTACCTGCTGCTTGAGGGCGCCCTGCCCAATGCAGAGCAGAAAGCAGAATTTGAGAACACCATTAAGTACCACACTATGGTTAACCGCTCAGTTGAGCAATTTATTAGCGGTTTCCGCTACGACGCGCACCCCATGGCCATGCTCTGCGGCGTGGTGGGCGCTATGTCATCGTTCTACCATGACTCACTGGATATCACCAACGAGCAGCACCGCAAGATTTCTGCTCACCGTCTGATTGCCAAGATCCCAACCATTGCCGCCATGTGCCACAAGCACTTTACCGGCCAGCCGTTTATCTATCCTGATAACAGCCTGGGCTACTCAGAAAACTTCCTGCATATGATGTTTGGCACCCCCTGCGAGCCCTACAAAGTAGAGCCAGCTATTGCCCGTGCCATGGACCGTATCTTCCTGCTGCACGCCGACCACGAGCAAAATGCCTCTACCTCGACCGTGCGACTGGCAGGCTCCACCGGCGCTAACCCGTTCTCCTGTATTGCTGCAGGTATTGCGGCACTCTGGGGGCCGGCTCACGGTGGCGCCAACGAAGCTGTACTTGATATGCTGGGAGAGATTGGCCACGAAGACAATATTGAAGAGTTTATCGCCAAGGCCAAAGACAAAAATGACCCCTTCCGCCTGATGGGCTTTGGCCACCGCGTGTACAAAAACTACGACCCGCGCGCCACAGTAATGCGCGAAAGCTGTGACGAGGTGCTGGAAGTGCTGGGCCTAGAAAACGACCCACTGTTCCGCCTGGCCAAGAAACTGGAAAAAATTGCCCTGGAAGACGAGTACTTTGTCTCCAAAAAGCTCTACCCCAACGTAGACTTCTACTCAGGTATTATTTTAAAGGCACTGGGTATTCCGGTAGAGATGTTTACCGTAATCTTTGCCACAGGCCGCACCGTAGGCTGGATCTCTCACTGGAACGAGATGATTACTCACCCCTACCGCATTGGTCGCCCCCGCCAGCTGTACACAGGCGCAGATGTTCGCGACTACACCCCGGTTGAAGATAGATAAGCGTTAATCCAGCGCACCAAAAAGGCAGCCTTGGCTGCCTTTTTTATTGCCTGTAGCTCAGGTAGCTAGCCCTGAGCCTCAGCCACCCAGTCATCCACCAGAGCCTCCAGCACATTGAGTGGCACAGCGCCATTGCTCAACACCACCTCGTGGTAACCGCGAATATCAAACTGATCGCCCAGTGCCGCGCGGGCTTTTTCCCGCAGCTCCAGTATCTTGAGCATGCCCACCTTATAGGCCGTAGCCTGGCCGGGCATAATCATATAGCGCTCAATCGCCTTGGTGTTGGCCTCTACAGAGCTAGAGGTATTAGCAGTCAGATAATCAATAGCCTGCTCCCTGGTCCAGCGCTTGTGGTGCAGGCCAGTATCCACTACCAGACGGCAGGCTCGCCAAATTTCCATACTCAGGCGGCCAAAGTCTGAATAGGGGTTGCTGTAGAGCCCCATCTCTTTGGGAATATATTCCGAGTACAGGCCCCAGCCCTCTGAATAGGCGGTGTAGCCACCATGGCGGCGGAACATAGGCAGGCCCTGTTGCTCCTGGGAAATAGCGCCCTGCATATGGTGCCCCGGTATACCCTCATGGTAAGCCAGCGCCTCCAGGTCATAGGTGGGCATATCTTGCATACGGTAGAGATTGGCATAGTAGGTGCCAGGCCGCGAACCATCTTGTGCAGGGCGCTGGTAAAAGGCCCGCCCCGCAGACTTCTCGCGAAAAGCCTCGACCGCCTTAATCATTACCCTAGCTCTTGGCTTGGAGTAAAACAGCTCATCCAGGCGCCCTTCCATCTCGTCAATCACTCGAGCCGCCTCATCCAAATAGGCCTGACGCCCCTCGTCTGTATCAGGTAGATAAAACTGCGGATCGCTGCGCATAAACGCAAAGAAAGCCTGCAGGTCACCCTCAAAGCCCACCTGCTGCATAATGCCGCGCATCTCGTCCTGAATGCGGGCCACCTCATCTAGACCCAGCTGATGAATTTGATCAGGCGTCATATCCGTGGTGGTTATACGCTTTAGCACATTGGCGTAATAGGCAGCACCATTGGGCAGGCGCCAGACCCCAAAGTTGCCCTCAGAGCGCTCGCCCAGAGCGCGCAGAGCCTCAATAAGCTGCAGATAAGCCGGCGCAAACTGCTCTGCCAGTGCCACATTGAGCTCGGCTATTAAATCTGCTTTGACAGCGGCGTCTAGCTCAAGCTTATCCAGCTTGCCGGTAAAATCGGCCAGCAGTGGGTTTTGTTCGGTGCTGCCAGCACCAATGCCAGCAATAATATTCTGGCTATCGCGAATGCTGTGAGGGAATACAAACTTAGGCGCAATAATGCCTTGCTCGGCACGGATATTTAAATCTTCAATCACCTGGCCCAGCACCTCGGGCACAGCGCGCACCCGGGCAATATAGGCCTCTGCCTCGGCCGTGTTAGCAATCAGATGCTGGTTAATCATAAAACTCGGAATACTGGAGTGCACCCCAAACATCTGATTGACCGGGTAGCCATAATAGCGCCACTGAGCATCGGCCAGGCCATTCTCTAAGCGCTGCCTGTACAGCGTTAAACTCAGCGCCGCCGACGGGTCCAGCCACTCGGCATCTATGGCCTGCAACCGGGCCAACTGGTCTCTGCTTATGGCCAGGTTTTTGTCAAAAGCGGTCTGAGAATAGTCGTCCCACTCATCATAGCGCTCGCGCATACCCAGATAGGCCATATATTCCGGGCTCTCCCTGAGGCTCTCCATAAACAGCTCATCAAAGACAGCATTGGCGCGCTCAGACTCAGTTTGGCTGGGCACACAGGCCGCCAAAAATGCCAGCACAACGAAGAAAGGCGCATATAAACAGCGTTTCAATCTAGTGCTCATAATAAAAACCATATTAAAAATAAAACTAAGTAGGCCTCAGCGAGTCATCCTGAGCCAAGCCCCCGTTGAGTCACCCTGAGCAAAGCGAAGGATCTGTGATATACCTAACTCCCCCCAACCCAACAGCCTAGCATTTTGTGACAACCACACCACCTAAACCGGCCCCGAGTGAAACCTAAACTCCGAATCCGGCTGCTCAATCAAGCGCTGCTCGCACTCAGCAAACAGCGCCACCCGATCATCAATGCCCTGGCCCCCAGCGGCCTTTTTAGCCAACTTTAAATAGTCTTGATAATGGCGCCCCTCAGACTTCAGCAGCGAGGTGTAAAACGCCTCTAGCTCATCATCAAGGTAAGGCGCCAAGCGGGCAAAACGCTCGCAAGAGCGCGCCTCAATAAAGGCACCAATCACCAGCATATCCACCAGCTTGCCCGGGTCATTGGCCCGCGCCTGCTCGCGCATACCAGCCGCATAGCGCGACGCCGAGATATACAGGTACTCAATATTACGGCGTTTCATAATGGCAATCACCTGCTCAAAATGACGCATCTCTTCTCGCGCCAGGCGCGACATCTTGTTGAGCAGCTCAAAGTTATCTGTGTAGCGGTAGATCAGGTTAAGCGCCGTGCTGGCGGCCTTTTTTTCACAGTTGGCATGGTCGATCAGCATTAAAGCCTGATTATCCAGAGCATTTTCCAGCCATTGATCTGGCGTGGCGCAGGGTAAAAAGGCCTGAATTTCCTGCAGAGCATTGGCAGTGGTAGATTGTTTTAAAGCGGTGGTCATAAATGTGGTTTATCTAATTGGTTGATCTTAACAGGCGGTCATTATAGCCTTCTGCTGGCAAATAATGGCTATAACTGAATATTCTGTAAATAAACTACAGATTCACGTACAATCGCGCACCGAATCCAGTGGTCTGTGCCACTGCCGAATCCCACAAATTTTTTAAAGGAGAAGCACCCAGTGCTAGAAGCCTATCGCGCCCATGTGGCAGAACGCGCCGAACAAAACATTCCCCCCAAGCCATTGGACCCAGAATGGACCGCAGGGCTGGTTGAGTTATTAAAAAACCCACCAGCGGGTGAAGAAGAGTTTCTGCTCGACCTGATAGCCAATCGCGTACCCCCAGGGGTAGACGAAGCCGCCTATGTTAAGGCCGGTTTTTTAAGCGCCATTGTCAATGGCGAAGCCTCCTCCCCCCTGATCGACCGCAGCGCCGCAGTAACTCTGCTGGGCAATATGCACGGCGGTTACAACGTGGCCACACTGGTTGCCCTGCTGGACGATGCCGAGCTGGCAGCCCAGGCGGCAGACGAGCTGAAAGGCACCCTCCTAGTATTTGACGCCTTCCACGATGTGGCAGAAAAAGCCGATGCCGGCAACGATCAGGCCAAGGCTGTCATGCAGAGCTGGGCCGATGCCGAGTGGTTTACATCCAACGATGCCGTGCCTCAGAGCGTTAAGGTGGCGGTATTTAAAGCCACCGGTGAAATCAACACAGACGACCTGTCGCCAGCACAGGATGCCTGGTCGCGACCAGATATCCCACTGCACGCCCGCGCCATGTTTAAAATGACCCGCGACGGCATGCACCCCGAAGAGCACGGTGTAACCGGCCCCATGACCCAGATCGAAGAGCTAAAAGCTCGCGGCCTGCCCGTGGCCTTTGTCGGCGACGTAGTGGGCACAGGCTCATCGCGTAAATCTGCTACAAACTCAGTGCTGTGGTTCTTTGGTGAAGATATGCCCGGCGTGCCCAACAAGCGCTCAGGCGGCATTTGCTTTGGTGGTAAAGTAGCCCCGATCTTCTTTAACACCATGGAAGATGCCGGTGCCCTAGTCTTTGAGGCACCTGTTGACAAAATTCATAACGGCGATGTGATTGAGATCTTCCCCTACGAAGGCAAAATCACCAACGAAGCCGGCGAAGTAATCTCTGAATTTGAGCACAAGTCCGACGTGATTCTGGATGAAGTACAGGCCGATGGCCGTATCAACCTAATTGTTGGCCGCGGTCTAACCCAGCGTGCCCGCGAGCATATGGGTCTGCCTCCCTCAGATGTATTCCGCCAGCCAACTGCACCGGTTGATTCCGATGCAGGTTACACATTGGCCCAGAAAATGGTCGGTAAAGCCTGTGGCGTCGAAGGTATTCGCCCCGGCACCTACTGTGAACCCAAAATGACCACCGTAGGCTCCCAAGATACCACTGGCCCCATGACCAGAGATGAGCTCAAAGATCTGGCTTGCCTGGGCTTCTCAACGGATCTGGTGATGCAGTCCTTCTGCCACACAGCAGCCTACCCCAAGCCCGTCGATATCAGCACCCAGCACAGCCTGCCCGACTTTATTATGAATCGCGGCGGCGTATCACTGCGCCCCGGCGACGGCATTATTCACAGCTGGCTCAACCGTATGCTGCTCCCAGATACCGTGGGCACCGGAGGTGACTCCCACACCCGTTTCCCCATGGGTATTTCATTCCCCGGCGGTTCCGGCCTAGTCGCTTTTGCAGCCGCCACCGGCGTTATGCCCCTGGATATGCCCGAGTCTGTACTGGTGCGCTTTAAAGGCAAAATGCAGCCAGGTATCACCTTGCGCGACCTGGTACATGCCATCCCTTACTACGGCATAAAAGAAGGCTTGCTGACTGTAGAAAAGAAAGGCAAAAAGAACTTCTTCTCAGGCCGCATCTTGGAAATTGAAGGTGAAGGCATTGAAGGCCTGACCGTAGAGCAGGCTTTTGAGCTCTCAGATGCCTCTGCAGAGCGTTCTGCGGCTGGCTGTACCATCAAACTGAGTGAAGACTCCGTAGCCGAATACCTGCGCTCTAACATTACCTTGCTGCGCTGGATGATCGCCGAAGGCTATGGCGATGTGCGCACATTAGAGCGCCGCGTACGCAAAATGGAAGAATGGCTAGCCGAGCCCAGCCTAATGTCCGCCGATGCCGACGCAGAATACGCCGCGGTAATCGAAATTGACCTGGCGGATATCAAAGAGCCCATCGTCTGCTGCCCCAACGACCCAGACGACGCCAAGCTATTGTCAGAGGTTCAGGGTGATAAAGTCGACGAAATCTTTATCGGTTCCTGTATGACCAATATCGGCCACTTCCGCGCCGCCGGTAAACTGCTGGACGAAGCCGGCGCCGTAGACTCCAGATTCTGGATCTGCCCGCCCACCCGTATGGACGCCCACACCCTGATGGAAGAAGGCTACTACAATATTTACGGTAAAGTCGGCGCCCGCACCGAAATGCCCGGCTGCTCGCTGTGCATGGGTAACCAGGCCCGGGTGCTGGCTGGCGCAACTGTGCTCAGCACATCAACCCGTAACTTCCCCAACCGCCTAGGCGATGGCGCCAATGTGTACCTCACCAGCGCCGAGCTAGCGTCGGTGGGTGGTATTTTGGGTCGACTGCCAACGCCGGCTGAGTATATGGAATACGCCAGCAAGATTGACTCTATGTCTAACGAGATTTATCGCTATATGAACTTCGACCAGATCGAGTCATTCCAGAAGTCAGCTGAGGAAGGCAAGCTGATTGCTGCAGAGCAGATAGTGGAGGTGGCCGGCGCTTAGGCCCGGTCATCCTGAACTTCTTTCCCGTCATCCTGAACGTAGTGAAGGATCTCCTTGTACTCTAGAGATCTTTCGCTCCGCTCAAGATGACGGAGTGGGTCGTCATCCTGAACCCATTGAGGGATCTCCATCAGATTGTTCTCTCTGGTCGGAATGACAGACCACAAAAAGCCCCGCCCAATTGAGTGGGGCTTTTTGTTGCCAGGAATTAATCAAGGATAATTAGTTGGGGCTTGCCCATAAACATTGCAGTGGCACCGCATACATACCCTCACCAAATGACAGCACTCTATCACCATCATAAAAAATATGGCCACCCATAAACCTCTCTGGGTACTGCTTTTTAAAGTGCTTGAGGCCTTTAAAATCTTTTTCACTCACTGATGCCGCCAACTTTACTTCAACACCTAATATCTGCCCTTCTTCATTCAAAATTATAATATCAACCTCGAACTGATCGTTGTCGCGGTAATGAAAAAACTGCAGCTCCTGCTCGTGCCAACCCGAAAGCCTTGATAATTCGTTGTAAACAAATGTCTCAAGAAACTGCCCAAGAATCTTCCGTTCATTGGTGAGCTGTTGCTTGTTCATTCTAAGTATATTACTTAGCAGCCCCGTATCTGTGACATGCAATTTTGCTGTTTTGACCAAGCGACTATTACGGTTACTGTGCCAAGGCCGCAAACTGTGGATTAAAAATACTTGCGCCATAAGGTCTACATAATGTTTGGTGGTTTTCTGATCGAGCAACAAACCCTGACTTAACTTGGAAAAATTCACTAAACACGCAGTATTGTTAGCGATTTTCTCCAATAGAACAGGGATCTCAGCCCCATAACGAATATTCGATATTTCAGAAATTTCTCTCTCGACTGTAGTCGCTATATAGTTTCTATACCAAGCTCGCCGCCTTCTTTCGTTACTTCGCTGAAGCGGTTCTGGAAATCCCCCTTTCGTTATACGATCAACTAAATCATCACGCAAACGTTGATCAAAACTTCCTCTCAGCTGTTTATTAAACGCTAACGATAAGTAATTAGTTTTGCTGCCATGAATTTCAGCCTGAGAAAGCGGCTGAAGCCTAACCACCTCCATTCTCCCCGCTAGGCTGTCTCCTAACTGAGGAAGTAGCAAAATATTAGCTGACCCCGTAAGAAGAAAGCGCCCAGGACGCCTGTCTTTATCAACACTTAGTTTAATACTGGTAAACAGCTCTGGAATTCGCTGAATTTCATCAAGAATGCAATAGGCGGGAAGATCTTCAATAAAACCTTTTGGGTCATTTCGAGCAGCGGCCAAAATGGCGTCTTCGTCAAAAGTGATGTAGCTATATTTTTCTCCACCAACGGCAATAGCTAGCGTAGATTTACCTGACTGCCTAGGCCCATGAATAAGCACAACAGGTGTATCGGCAAGCGCAGCCTCAAGCGGCGCCTTCATGTACCTTGGATATTTCATCGTAGTTTACCCTGTTTTTCGACAGACTTATGGTAGCGTGCAATATGGAAATTAACAACCGTGTAATATGGAATTAATACCCGTGTAATATGGAATTAACAACCGTGCAATTCGGAATTAGGTACCCGTGTAATATACGCCTACGGAGGCAGAAAAGTTATAATTACGCCCTGTAAGTCTCATTCGGCCACTTCCGCGCCGCCGGTAAGCTGCTAGACCAAGTCGGCGCCGTAAACTCCAGGTTCTGGATCTGCCCGCCCACCCGTATGGACGCCCACACCCTAATGGAAGAAGGCTACTACTAGTGGAAGTGACAGCTTAATAGAGCTGTCATTCTGAGCTCTTTATTTTTGTCATCCTGAAGCGTCAAGCGTCGAAGGGCCTCCATCAGGTGTCTCGCCCACTCGAGCAAGACGGTCGTGTATTGGAAGGAAAAATCCCCAAAACTAAGCAGAAATTAGTTGACGCCTGGATAGAAATCCACCGAGAAGAGTTAATGGCCGATTGGCAATTAGCCGTGAGTGGAGATACAGTATTCAAAATAGACCCGTTGAAATAGGTGCGCATATGAACCCCGATATTAAGGTGGCGGAACCGCTTCCAAACTACAAGCTAAAAGTTCAGTTTACTAACAATGAACTGAAAGAGTTTGATGTGGCGCCCTATTTAAATAAAGGTGTTTTTTCTGAGTTAAAAGACGAACAATACTTTAAGCAGGTACGGGTAGCCTTTGGTTCAATAGAATGGCCAAACGAACAAGATTTCAGCAAAGATACTGTTTACTTGTTGGGGCGATCGTTAGAAAGCTAATAATTACTTGGGGAGCACTAAACCCCTTTCCCCGTCACTCTGAACGCAGTGAAGGATCCCTCCAGATTACCGCAACAACCCATTCAGCTCTAATTCAATACCTGTAACCTCAAAGCCCTATATTTAGCCCCACCTTTCATCAAAAATACGACCAGTGCTTACAAGGTGCAACGAGCTATGTCTAAACCAGCCAACAACCAATATAAAACCCTAGGCAATCTGGACTCTGTGCGCCGAGCCACTGGCATAATGCTTATAACGGCCACACTGAGCGCCTGCGGTGGCGGTGGCGGTTCGGCTACTCCCGCACCAGCACCCACACCCACACCAGCACCCACACCAACGCCGGTAGACAATACCCCGGTTGCCGCAGACGACAGCTACAGCATTGACCAAGGCACAGCGCTCAACGCAGATATCAGCGCCAACGACAGCGGCCTGCAAGACACCCCAGTAACCTACAGCCTTGAAAGCGCAGCGGCCAATGGCACGGCAGCGGTCAATGCCGATGGCACCGCCACCTATACCCCCAATAGCAGCTACAGCGGCAGCGATAGCTTTACCTACACAGTAGTCGATGCCGATGGCGATAGCGCCACAGCTACAGTTACCATAGAGGTGATTGCCGACAGCACCGCCTCTACCTGGCCCGCGGTAAACTCTGTGGTGACCGACGATGTAGATGCAGCCGTGGCCATCATACTGGCCGATATGACCCTGGCCGAAAAAGTAGGCCAAATGGTGCAGGCAGAAATTGGCCAGGTAAGCGCCGACCAGCTGCGTGACTATAACCTGGGCTCAGTGCTTAATGGCGGTGGCTCTTGGCCCAACGGCAAAAACTCCAGCCTGGCCGACTGGGTTAGCCTGGCCGACAGTTTTTACCAAGCCAGCACAGATACCAGCGACGGCGGTGTGGGCGTGCCAGTCATCTGGGGCACAGACGCAGTGCATGGCCATAACAATGTAATTGGCGCCACCATCTTCCCCCACAATATAGGGCTGGGCGCCGCCAACAACTCCAGCCTAATGCGCCAAATTGGCCAAGTCACCGCCCTGGAAGTGGCGGCCACGGGCATAGACTGGGTATTTGCCCCCACCCTGGCCGTAGTGCGCAACGACAGCTGGGGGCGCAGCTACGAGGGCTACTCTGAAGACCCAGAAATCGTCAAAGCCTACGCCGGCGAAATAGTCACCGGCCTGCAGGGCGATGACAGCGACCGCTTTGGCCCCAGCCATGTAATAGCCACCGCCAAACACTTTATTGGCGACGGCGGCACCCAGAACGGCGTAGACCAGGGCAATACCGTAGTTACCGAAGCCGAGTTGCGCGATATTCACGGCCAGGGCTACCTTACCGCCCTAGCCGCCGGCGCCCAGACCGTAATGGCCAGCTACAACAGCTGGAACGGCGCCAAACTGCATGGCAGCCAATACCTACTCACCGACGTGTTAAAGCAGCAGATGGGCTTTGACGGCTTTGTAATAGGCGACTGGAACGGCCACGGCCAGGTACCCGGCTGTGGTGATGCAGAATGCGCCCAGGCGATAATGGCCGGGGTCGATATGGTCATGGTGCCCAATGCCTGGCAACAGTTTATAGCCAACACCATAGCCCAGGTAGACAACGGCACCCTGCCCCTAGCGCGCATAGAAGACGCCGTAACACGCATATTGCGGGTAAAACTACGCGCCGGCTTTGCCGACAAAGTAACACCCTCTGAACGCACCCACGCCAACAACAGCGCATTAATCGGCGCAGCAGCCCACCGCACCATAGCCCGCCAGGCCGTGCGTGAATCCCTGGTACTGCTCAAAAACAGCGACAACCTCTTGCCCTTAGCCCCCAGCGCCAATGTACTGGTAGCCGGCAGTGGCGCCAATGATATAGGCCAACAGAGCGGTGGCTGGACCATCACCTGGCAGGGTACAGGCAATAGCAACAGCGACTTCCCCGGCGCCACCTCCATTTATGCCGGCATAGAGGCCGCCGTCACCGCCGCAGGCGGCACCGCCAGCCTCAGCGCCAATGGCAGCTTTAGTGGCACAGCCCCAGATGTGGCCATAGTAGTCTTTGGTGAGTCACCCTATGCCGAGGGTGTAGGCGATTTAAACAGCCTGGAATATCAACCTGGCAACAAATCCGATTTGGCCCTGCTGCAGTCACTGCGCGACCAGGGTATACCGGTGGTGTCCATCTTCCTCACCGGGCGCCCACTGTGGGTAAATGCCGAGCTCAATGCCTCCAATGCCTTTGTGGCGGCCTGGCTGCCGGGCACCGAGGGCGCAGGCGTAGCCGATGTAATATTCCAAACCGCCGCCGGCGCCACTCAGTATGACTTTAGCGGCAAGTTGTCATTCTCCTGGCCAAACAGCGCCGACCAGTTTGCACTGAACCGCAACGACAGCACCTACGACCCGCTATTTGCCTACGGCTATGGCTTAACCTACCAAGACACAGACACATTGGGCGATAACCTAGACACCACCGGTAGTGGCGGCGGCCAGTCTGACGTTGTGTTCTCAGTGCCCGGCACTATAGAAGCCGAGCAGTATGCCGCCATGAGCGGCATCCAAACCGAAGCCTCCACCGACAGCGGCGGCGGCACCGGCGGTGGCAGAAATATAGGCTACGTCGACGCCGGCGACTGGCTGCAATACAACATAGACGTGCAAACCCCCGGCAGCTACCTGATCGAGTACCGCGTAGCCAGCCAACCCGGCAGCACCGGCTTTGCCACCCTAATAAATGGCATAGAGCTAGACAGCCAAGCCGTGCCCAACACCGGCGGCTGGCAAAACTGGGTAACCCTGAGTGCGACTATTGACTTGCAGGCTGGGGAGCAGGTGCTGCGGATTAATGCGCTGGGGCCTTCTTGGAATATGAATTGGATACGGTTTTCTGTAAGTAATTAGCGGCCACCATTTATTCATCTTTTACAACCTGATAGGTAACCTGCGTAAACCCAAAGTCATAGGTTTTTGAGTCAGTAATTTTAAGAGGAATATCTGCTGGCAGCGCACCAAATAATGCTCTGCCTTGCCCAAGAAGCACTGGAATTACTGTGATAGTAAGATCATCAACAAGCCCTGCCGCCAAAAACGACTGAATAGTGATACCGCCATCAAGATAAATGCGCTCAACCCCCTCTTGGGCAAGGTGTGCACAGAGCGCCTGTGGCGAGCTATTGCAATGGCTTACGCTGTCTTGTAGCGCAACAGGGACCTCCAACGAATAACTACTCAGCACAACCACCGGCTTGCGCTCATAAGGCCAGTCACCAAAGGATAAACCCTTCTCAAAGCTAGCCCTACCCATCACCAGCACATCAACAGACTCCATAAAAGCCCGGTAACCGCAGTCCTCGCCCTTTGAAACCGTTTTATTCGCCGCATCCAGCCAGTCCAGGTCGCCATTTTCTCTGGCGATAAACCCGTCGAGGCTTGTGGCAATAAATACCGAGACTATTGGCTTCACATCAGCCTCCTTGCTGTAACTAGGTGCACTTAAAAGCTAACCAATGGATGGCGAACTAGATTCTTTTATTTAAGCTTAATGTAGACTAGTCGAGCACGGCCGACAGTGCTGAATAAAACCCACCACCAGTATTAATGTTATGAGCAAAATCTTCGGGGAAAGAACAACCTAAGATTAAAAATCTCCCTAAGCATTAACAAATACAGAGGACATACGCGCTT
>Ga0228626_1000862_pt1 | contig 12833 bp, 13 predicted proteins | sample 31DmetaG_FD_183028 | JGI IMG/M metagenome (GOLD analysis project Ga0228626, IMG submission 183028) | Seawater microbial communities from Monterey Bay, California, United States - 31D | ecosystem: Environmental > Aquatic > Marine > Coastal | place: USA: California | collected 2016-10-26
TCAGCTACAACAGGAGTGGTTGCTTCCCGCGCGACCGGCTGTGGCTCCGCCATTGTATCCGACTGCTCTTGAGCATCTGCTTGCCGCACAATCGGCACTCGGTCGGGGCGCGGTGCTGTTTTAAGCGAGAACTCCAACACTTCCTCTCCACGCTTGATGACTAGCGAGGTGAATTGATTTGCGCGTGTGAAAAATACAGCACCCGGCACATCAGAGACGTCCTGTATCGGATGTCCTGCAATTGAGATCAAACGGTCGCCTTCAAGTAAACCTGCCTGACCAGCCGGCGCATCTTCAATCACAGTCGAAAGATAGACCGCATTCTCCATCTCAGCCCCAAGCTGTTCAGCAACTTCGAAGCCCATCCAACTATGAATGATGTGCCCGGAAAACAATAAATCATCCCGCACCCTTGCTAAAGCTGGAACCGGCAGGCAATAGGATGCATCCAACTCGGTAATAGAGGCGACTGACATACCTATTAAATGACCATTAATGTCTAAAACTGGGCATCCTCCTTGTCCTGCATTCACCGAAATAGACGTACGAATGTATTCGGTCGGGAACACTTTGTTCCCTAATTTCTTATCCACCCCAGTCACGATCCCCATCGACGGAGACGGCTCAAAATCAAGTGGACAAGCGATCGCAATAGCAAGTGCTCCTAACTCGGGGCGCGCGACCGTGGCATCCATCGTGACGATCGAAAAATCTTCAGGTAATTCCAGCACCCGGAGCACAGAGACATTCGTTAAACGATCATGACCGATTGCTTCGGTGGCATACGGCTTACCCTTATATTCAATCCACACGCGACTCGCACCCGCAGCACGGCTCGCACTGACCAATACATGGCCTTCCTTGCTGACAAAAAAACCGGTGCCAACTCGCAGCATAACTTTAGTAGTGCTGCCCTCGCCAGAACCACGGTAAGCAGCCTTCACGCGTACCACTGCATCTTTGTTTTGCTCAAACACATCTATCAGACGCTGCTGTAAAGCCAACGCATCTGCCGAGCCGGCAAACAATCGCACCGAACTTACCACTGTAAGCAGCAGTGCTATCCACCCATGGCGAAACATACTCAAAGTTAGTAAACCAAGCTGGCCACACCTGCGGATGCAAAGGAGACGCGTGCCTGAGCGCTTTCAGTCATATATGCCGATGCATCGTATGAAGCGACTTGCATGCTTTCCATTCCGAAATCACGGATAAAGTTCACCTCATCCGAATTCGTATCCACCGAGATCGCATCGGCATAGTAATCAGTCATGCTCAGCTCACTGGGCACTGCGTCCAAATCAGAACCATACATATGCCCTGCCGTCGCTGCATTACCACTCGGTACAACCGCCGCAGAGTCCATTGCTATCGAGCCCGTAGAGCTAGCCATCGGCTGAAATGCAGGACGCACCAATACCATCCCAATCACTACCGCTGCTGCTGCGAGCGCCGTGTTCGGCAAAATCCGTCCGGAAAAGCCCCGCATCAGTTGTAAATACCATGGGTCTTTCTTAACTAGGGTCTGCAGCATTCGCTGATGTAGCTCTTGATCGAATTCATTCCAGAATTGATCCGACGGACGTTCAGATCGCTTAAGGCGAAGGAGGTCTTCGAGGTTGATTTCAGCTTGGTGCTCTTGTGGATGGTTAGCCATAAGTTCTTGGTTAATGACGGATCGAGTTATCCTAGGTAGTCCTTCAAATATGATTGGAGTTGCTGCTTCGCGTAGTGCAAACGAGAGCGCACAGTGCCGACGGAAGCCTTAGTGATCTCTGCAATCTCAACGTGGCTAAGGCCTTCAATTTCATGTAAAACGACCACAGTTCGATGTTTAGGAGACAATTTTTGCAACGAATCGTTCAATTTTTCCTGTAGCTCATGCACGATTGCCCCTTTTTCACTACGGTTTTTCGCCGTCAAACTCTCGATAATATCAGTCGAATGCACCTCTTCATTAATATTCTCGTAGCTGATGTAACGACGACGGCTGCGCTTCTTCAAAAAAGTCATCGTCGAATTAATCGCGATTCTGTAGATCCAAGTGAAAAACGACGACTTGCCCTTGAAGCGTGCAATCGCCTGAAACGCTTTGATAAAAGTCTCCTGAGTCAAATCAGAGGCATCTTCGCGATTACTCGTCATGTTATAAATAACAGAGAAGATATGTTCGCGATACTTCTGCACTAACTGATCAAAGGCTGCTACATTACCAGCTTGCACTCGCTGCACCACCGCCCAATCAAGATCGCGCTCCGTCAGCGGAGCGTCCTGCGCGGGTGCGAAGGTCTTTGAAACTGAACCTGTTGTTGCCATTAAGATGGGGTAGATAAAACCATTCGCACACCAATTGCAAGTCAGCATCAATTGCCTAGAAATAAGTAAAATCCGCGCCCAAAAAGAAAAGAGATTCTTAATTTGCCGTCCTCGATTACTTTTACACATTGACAGCTCTACCATGAAAGATGGTAACAATGTCCGCTTATAATTATGCACAAGTCGCGTATAGTCATCACAGGCGTCGGTCTCACCGCGCCAAACGGTAATACCCTCGAGGAATATCGAAAGAATCTCCTAGCTGGAGTCGCTGGCGTCCAAATCATCGATATGCGCTACATGGGGAAAGTTCCGGCAGGCGTCTGCAACTTCGACCCCAAGCAATATCAGAGCCGCAAGGAGCTCCGTGTAGGGACTCGCGCAGGCAGCATCGCCATCTACGCTGCGCATGAAGCCGTGAATAACAGCGGCCTTGATTTTGAGAATTTTGATAAAAGTCGGATCGGTGTCTATGTCGGCACGACTGAGCACGGCAACGTCGAAACCGAAAATGAAGTGTATAATATCTCTCAATTCGACTACGACACCCGGTTCTGGACGCACCACCACAATCCACGCACCGTAGCCAACAACCCGGCAGGAGAGATCACCATCAACATGGGGATTACAGGGCCGCACTACACCATCGGTGCTGCCTGCGCGGCTGGTAATGCGGGCCTAGTGCAAGCACTACAAATGCTCCGCCTTGGCGAAGTCGACTTCGCCCTCGCTGGGGGCGTCAGTGAAAGTATTCAGTCCTTTGGGATCTTCGCGGGCTTTAAGAGCCAAGGAGCTTTAGGCACTCACGAAAGCGACCCCAACAAGACCAGTCGCCCATTTGATAAAAGCCGCAACGGTATCGTCGTCTCCGAAGGTGGCTGTATCTATACCCTCGAGCGCCTTGAAGACGCGCACGCACGGGGTGCCAACATTATCGCTGAGATTGTCGGCTACAGGATCAACTCTGATGCTGGTGACTACGTACTGCCCGACCCTGTTCGTCAGGCCGAATGCATGCGCGCAGCACTCAGTGTCGCAGGCATGCAGCCTGAAGATGTTGATATCGTCAATACCCACGCCACCTCGACGCCCATGGGCGACATTCAGGAGTGCAAGGCCATCAATGAGGTATTCGGCGACAGTCCAACGACCTATATCAACAACACCAAGAGCTTCATCGGCCACTGCATGGGCGCGGCTGGTGCCCTCGAACTGGCAGGTAATCTGCCCTCCTTCAAGGACCATATAATTCACCCAACCATCAACATTGAAGAGCTCGACCCAGAATGCGCGATGCCAAATCTGGTAATAAATGAGCCGCGCAAGGTTGACGAAGTGAAAGTTATCCTCAACAACTCATTCGGAATGCTTGGTATTAATTCAGCACTGATCGTTAAAAAGTTCGAGAATTAAGCCATTTTATTACTCATTCCCAATTAAATAGCAGCCGCTTTCAATCATGACAGAAGATCAAGTAAAACAAATCGTCATCGACATCATCGCAGAAATTGCGCCCGATGAGGACACTTCCAATATCAAGTCCGAGGTAAAACTCCGCGACCAACTCGACCTCGATTCGATGGACTTCCTAGACATCGTGATGGAGCTACGCAAACAGCATGGCATCGAAGTTCCTGAAGCGGACTACCCTGAGCTCGCATCGCTGGATAGTTGCGCAGCTTACTTGACCCCCAAGTTCAACGCATAATTTAGGCGACTCCGGTCGCACCTCCACGTAGCACAGGCGACTTGCCTGTGTTTCGTTGTATCTGGAACGCGCGACAATCTGACATAATTACTAACTTTGTAAATCGCTGTGGCGTGCGAGCTTGCTCGCGCTTTTTTTGAGTCGCAGGCTATTGAGCACGAGCAAGCTCGCACGCCACGCCTTGACTCGAAAACGACAGAGCGCTTCCCTCCACCCTACCGATGAAAGCCCACCCACTAGACCAGCAACACTTCGAAGTCATTATCATCGGCGCCGGTATGGCTGGTATGGCCGCGGGCATTCGCCTCGCATTGGCAGGCAAGCAGGTCATCATCCTGGAGAAGCACAACGCCAGTGGCGGACTCAATTCCTTTTACAGCATCGAAGGGCGCAAGTACGACGTTGGGCTTCACGCCATGACCAACTTCGTGCCCAAGGGCACCAAAGGCACACCGCTCACCAAGCTGTTGCGTCAGCTACGCATCCCTTACGACGCACTGGACCTTTGCCAGCAAAACGGCTCGCGAATCGCCTTTCCGGGCTGCGAACTAGAATTCAGCAACGACTTTGCACTCTTTGAAGCCGAAGTCGCTCGAGCCTTTCCCAAGCAAATCGATGGCTTTCGCGCTCTTGCCGATGAAGTGCGTACCCTCGACGCGTTCAATCTGGGTGCGATTCCCACCTCCGCTCGCGAGGCGGTGCAACGCCACATTTCCGATCCACTGCTAGAGGATATGATCTTCTGTCCCGTCATGTATTACGGCAGCGCTGAAGAGCACGACATGGACTATGGCCAATTCGCTATTATGTTTCGCTCACTGTTCTTCGAAGGCTTCGCTCGACCCTTCGACGGTGTGCGCGTGATTATTAAACTCTTACAGGATAAATACCGCGCCCTAGGCGGTATTCGTAAGATGAAGTGCGGAATCAAGCAAATCCACACCCAAGGCAACAGAGCTTCCGCCGTCGAACTCGATGACGGGGCAGTGCTCACCGCCGACAAGATTATTTCCACCGCCGGAGTGGTCGAAACGGTTCGCATGTGTGACGATCAACCCTCTGATGCCGCGAATGATAATATTGGCCAGCTAAGCTTCACCGAAACCATCACTGTGCTCGACAAGCAACCAGCCGACTTCGGTTGGGACGACACCATCATCTTTTTCAATACCCGCGAACGCTTTCACTATGCAGGCGTGCGCGACGAACTCGTCGACCCCACCAGCGGCGTGATCTGCTTTCCTAACAATTACCAATACGGCAATGGCCGCCAACTGAGTGAAGGCTTCCTGCGCATCACCGCCATGGCCAACCACGACAGGTGGTGCGCACTCAACAATGCCGACTACCTCGCCCAAAAAGAGCACTGGTATACCGAACTACAAAAAGTCGCGCTAAGCATCTTGCCCACGAGCAAGCTCTGCCTCGATCAGGCCCGCATTGCCAACGATATGTTCACGCCACGCACTGTACGGAAATACACTGGGCACTTGAACGGCGCAATCTACGGTGCACCGGACAAAATCAAAGATGGCCACACTCACTTGGAAAATGTCTACCTGGCTGGCACCGACCAAGGCTTCCTAGGTATTATTGGCGCGATGCTTAGCGGGATCTCCATGGCAAACCTGCATGTCCTGCAGGGAGACTAATTCACTCAGCCAGGAGGCCACGATAGTTGACGACCGCCGAGTACATGCACATGGAGATGTGGCACCGCTTCGCCGCCATTTTTACCGTTATTGATCACGATACGGTAGCCATCTTCCAAGTTAAGCGACTGGGCAATATTACCGGCGGTCAATAACAGATGCCCCAGTAATGTGCCGTCTCCAACTTGAGCTTCGCCGACACGAGAGATCACCTTTTTTGGGATGACTAGTATGTGCGTGGGTGCTTGAGGATCGATATCGTGAATGACGATGCACTGATCATCTTCATATTCTATCTTAGCTGGGATTTCCCGGGCGATGATTTTTTCAAATAGCGTGCTCATAATGTCTTTAATCGATTAACGATGTGCCTTGGATTCAGTATACGGCTTCGTGCGCAAAGCAAGCCACACAATTACAAGACCACCACTTGCAACTGCGAGCCACGGGTCGCCCATGCACAAGCGAGCTCGTCGATCCAATCACGCACGCGGTCGTATTGGAGCTGGCGGCTCTTGGTCCAGTAAGCCCCAGCGGGGCAGATGGCTTCGCGGAGACCGGTAACGAGCAGCAAGGCGGCACGGCGTCCAGCGAGCTTCTTCATCTCCACTACAATGGCCTGCCGAATCCACAATGGGCTAAAATTTTCTACTGTTGGCACATGCCAGTGCGTATAGGCTAGCTCGCTTTCGCCCTCTGCTCCAAAATGCAAACGCGCGAGCCGCCCAGCACAATCCCCTAGGGAAACTGTAGTGTCTTTGGCGCCTTGCTCTTGGCTAAAGAAGTCGAGTGCGCGACGAGCGTGCTCCGCGCGATCCGGCGCCGAAGCTCCTGTGCGAGCTAACAATTCGTTTAAAGTGCGCAGCTGCTCAACTGGATCACTTTTTGGCATTTTCAGTCGACTGCTTGAGGTCGAGTATCTCCTGCGCAAGCTCGGTGAGGTCGCGGAAGTCTTTATACACCGATGCGTAGCGCACATATGCAATCTGATCCAAGTGCTTCAAGCGTTGCATAATATGCTCTCCAACTGCCTCTGAAGGAATCTCGTGATCATACTCTTTCTCAAGCGAAGCAAGTACATCGGCAATGAGCATTTCGATCTGCATTACATCAATCGGCCGCTTCTGAACTGCCTTTTTTAAGCCTCCCAGTATCTTAGCACGATCAAAATCCTCGCGTCGACCATCGCGCTTGACGACTTGTAAATCAGCACGCAGCACTTCTTCGATCGTGGTGAAGCGGTAGCCACAGTCGAGGCATTCACGTCGACGTCGGATCGAGGTTTCGTTTTTACCGGTTCGGGTATCGAGTACTTTAATCTCGAGGGAAGCACATTTTGGACAACGCATTGGGGATGGGGAATTAAAAACTAAGAACTACCAACGATAAGATCACAACTTAAGGAAATTTTCGAGCATCTTCATGCCCTCTTGAGTCGCGAGCGACTCTGGATGAAACTGCACGCCCCAGACAGGGAGCTCTTTATGCGCCAGCCCCATGATCTCGCCTTTGGCGGTCTCAGCAGTCACCTCGAGGCAGTCCGGCAAGCTCGCTCGTTCAACGATCAAAGAATGGTAGCGTGTCGCTTCCATCGGGTTGGGTAATCCGGCAAAAATATCAGTATCGCGGTGCGATACAGGTGATGTCTTGCCGTGCATCAAACGATCTGCACGCACCACTTTACCACCGAAATGCTGACCTATGCTCTGATGCCCAAGGCAGACGCCCAGTAATGGTTTCTTACCAGCAAACGCTGCGATCATATCAAGACTTACGCCAGCTTCAGTCGGGGAACACGGCCCGGGTGAAATCATCACCCGATCAGGGTTAAGCTCTAATGCTTCATCGACTGTGATTGCATTGTTACGGTAAACTTTTTGCTCCTCGCCTAACTCCCCAAAATACTGGACGAGGTTATAAGTGAAGGAGTCGAAATTGTCGATGACTAGGAGCATGGATCGATAAGGTGATGAGTGACAGTGATCAGTAATTACTAGTCGCCTAAGACACGAGCGACTTCTTGCACATCTTTATCGCCGCGACCACTGAGATTCCCGATGATCACCTGATCGGAGGACATCTCACTCGCCCGCCTCATCATATAAGCGATGCCATGCGATGATTCAAGCGCAGGTACAATACCTTCGATTGAACAGAGTGTTTTAAACGCATCCAGCGCCTCGGCGTCGGTCGCGTAGCCGAAATCAATACGACCTTTTTCTTTATAATAAGCATGCTCAGGTCCCACGGCAGCATAATCTAGCCCCGCTGAGACCGAATGAGTTAGGTCGATCTGACCATCTTCATCTTGCAGGATCCATGTCTTTGCGCCTTGTAACACGCCAAGCTCTCCGCCCTCAAATCGCGCTGCGTGATGACCGCGTGTGATCTCACGCCCCCCCGCTTCGACTCCAGTCAGCTTGACATCTAAATCGTTTAGAAAGGCGAAAAAGATACCAATCGCATTCGAACCACCACCCACGCAGGCTGCCACTTCGTCCGGCAAGCGACCTTCTTTTTCTATAATCTGGCGCCGGCATTCTTCACCAATGACTCTGTGGAAATCGCGCACCATCATCGGAAAGGGATGTGAGCCTAGTGCAGAGCCGATGATGTAATGGGTCGTACGAATATTCGTAACCCAGTCTCGCATCGCTTCGTTCACCGCCTCTTTAAGTGTCTTCTGGCCCGCGGTAACCGCGCGAACTTCGGCGCCACAGAGGCGCATGCGGTAGACGTTGAGTGCTTGGCGTCGCATATCTTCTTCGCCCATATATATCACACACTCGAACCCAAGCTTGGCGCACATCGCTGCAGTGGCGATGCCATGCTGCCCAGCACCAGTTTCGGCGATGATCCGCTTTTTACCCATACGCCTAGCTAGCAAAGCCTGGCCGAGCGCATTGTTAATTTTGTGCGCCCCAGTATGGAGTAGATCCTCTCGCTTCAGGTAAATCTTGGCTCCGCCGCAGTGCTCTGTCAGGCGCTCCGCGAAATACAAATTGGTTGGTCGCCCAGCGAATTCACGAAGTTGAAAATCGAGCTCTTTTTGAAATTCTGGGTCTTTACGCGCGGCTTCATAGGCCTGCGTCAGCTCAAACAGAGGCGTCATCAGAGTCTCTGGCACATACATGCCACCATAATTGCCGAAGTGGCCACGCGCATCTGGCAAGCTGGTAGGATCGACTTCGAGAGATGGTTTTGCTGTCTGCATAAGAAGAATACGGCTGTGCACAGGGCGCTTTGTCAAGCTGGCAGTCCTTTTCGTAGACTCAGCCCAAGTGCCCTTCAAACTCAGTAATGTCTTCGAGTGTATCAATTCCTATCGTCGGCTGATTTGTAATACCTACATGTATCCTATAGCCATGCTCCATCGCTCGGAGCTGCTCGAGCTTCTCAATGTTCTCCAACAACCCCGGCTCCAAACTCGAAAACGCGCGCAAAAACTCAGCATCATAGGCATACAGCCCAAGGTGACGGTAGCAGTGGTTGGTCGCCAGCCAAGTCGCATCGACTTCACCTGCAGAATCTCGCGCAAACGGAATCGGCGAACGCGAAAAATAAAGCGCGTGCCCAGCGCGGTCACGGACGACCTTCACTTGATTCGGGTTGGCAAAATCCTCTGAGCGCACAAAGGGGACCGCCAATGTCGACATTGCCACGCCCCCAGTCAGCCCATCTGCCAATGCCCGAATTTGCTCACCAGTGACAAGCGGCTCATCACCTTGCACATTGATCACCGCAGCTGCGCCAATCTCAGCATTGGCCTCAGCCAAGCGATCAGTACCACTGGGGTGATCTGCCCGCGTGCGCACCACACTAAAACCGGCGGCACTCAAGCAGTGCTCCAATGCCGTATCGTCTACCGCAAAATAAAGCGGAAATTCCGGCGCGACTGTACGGATGCGCTCGGCTGTCCACAGGATGATCGGCTTACCCCGAACTTCGTATAGAAGCTTACTTGGGAAACGGGTAGAAGCCAGTCTAGCTGGTACAATGATTGAAGGCGTCTTTGACATCTGGCCACTAATCATCATGAAAGTTTGCCAATGAACAAGGAAATCAGTGCAGTCGAAGCCTCTAATTTAAGAAAAAACAACGAACAAGTCCTCTTTCTTGACGTGCGAGAGGACTCAGAGCTCGAAATCTGCAGCATCGAGGGTGCTCTGCACATTCCAATGAATTCAATCCCTGAGCGCTGCGAAGCGCTGCCATTGGATCGTCCACTCGTGGTTTTCTGCCATCATGGCATGCGCAGTATGAACGTGCTACTCTACCTTGAATCACGTGGCTTTGAAAATGTCATCAACATGGGCGGCGGCATCCATGCATGGGCCACTGAAGTCGACCCATCAGTCGAAAAATACTAATAAGCTAACGGCTCTTAGATTTTACTCGACCCGCCGAGCTGGTCAGATAACAAGAACCTATGCGAACTTATAAAGGGGCGTTAGTGTTATTGTTTATTTATTTGAGCCACTTCGGACACGCGTTTGGGTTTCACCTATTTAAGGACACTCAAGGCCGTGAAATGGAGGCAAAGATCACTCGCATAAGTGGCGATGATGTTTACATCGAACGGCGCGATGGACTTAGCACAAAAGTCAAACAAAGTATCTTTTGTGAAAAAGATCAGGCTTACATCAAGGATTGGGTCTGCAATGCCCTGCTCGAAAGCGATTTTTTAGAAGTGCGGTTTACCACAAAAGTAAACGATAAGCGCAAATCAAGCAATGGCGGCATCGAACGCGAGGAATATAAGATCCAGTACAATATGACGCTCAACAACACTTCCTACTCGGATTTGGCAGACATCAGGGTCGAATACCTAATCCTCAAATTTGAAGATTTACTGTCCGCTCCGAAGCGTAGCCAAGGCAACATTTTGCGCTTTAAAGGCAGCATTGCGCTCGAACAAATGCATCAGCGTGAAACAGTCACGCTGACCACAGAACTCATCCCAATGCTCGAGAGTCAACTGGAACCTGGCTATATTTGGGCAAATGGAGCGAAGAGATCTAGCAAGGATAAGCTGGAGGGAATTTGGGTCAAAATATTCGTCGGCGATAAACTGGTGCGCGAGGTCTCCAAGCCCGAAAATATGATGCGTAAAGAGCCTTGGGAAGTATGACAGTGAAAGCCACTTTTACTCACTTTATCTACGCATCAACCCGTCGTACGCAAACCACTTGCGATCGCATTAATCACCAGTAATAGCGACTCAACCGTCGCCGAATCTGGCGCATCCGCGGTGCGCAACTCACGCAGTAAGCGCACCTGCTCTGCATGCAGACCTTGCAGGTGTGCGTCGCGCGCCTTCAGTGTTTTCCAAAAACGAGGGCGACGGGTTTCAAGCTTACCGAAGAGTTGAGTTAACTGAGTTGCAGTGAGCGTGTACTCTGACTCGATCGTCTCACGGAACTGCGCACGCAGTGTCTCATCCTCCACCAGCTCGAAATAAGCAGACATCCATTTCGGGTCAGCGCTATTGAAGCTGCTTTCAATATTATAAAAAACGTAGCGCAAATAGGGTGTGCTTTGACACTCCTCGCAGATGTATGCATAGAGCTCAGGCTCATCACTTTCAAGCTGTGCCAAAGCTGATCCTACGCCATACCAACCGGGCAAGTAAAATCTAGATTGATTCCAGCTGAAAACCCAAGGAATCGCGCGTAAGTCTTCCAGACTAGATTGTCCGGTTCGACGTGAAGGCCTGGAACCAATACGGCTCTGTTCAATCGCATCAATCGGAGTCACTTGTCGATAGAACTGCATGAAGCCATCTGCATTAAGTAATGCTTTGTATCGATCCTGTGAATACGTTGATAGGCGTTCCATCGCCTCGTTTAATCGCGAAGGCTCATCCTTGCGGTGGGCACTGAGTAAGCGAGCACCCGTAGTGCCTGCGAGTAAATACTCCAAATTTGCGGTCGCAGTCTTAATCGTATTGTACTTCTGTCCGATAACTTCCCCCTGCTCGGTTAAGCGTAGTCCTCCACGAAGCGCCCCGGATGGCAACGCTTCCAGAAAGCGGTGAGTAGGACCAGCACCACGCCCGACAGTGCCTCCCCGCCCATGGAAAAACTGCACATCGACCTCGTATTTCTCACCGATGCTAACCAACTCCTGTTGCGCTCGTAATAGCGCCCACTGACTCGCAAGGATTCCAGTGTCTTTATTGCTGTCGCTATAGCCCAGCATCACCATCACTTTACGGCGCTCATATTTACGTAAACTACGCTGCACTACTGGGTGCGATAGAAATTCATCTGTGATCCCTGGCGCACGCTCGAGATCTTCAAATGTCTCGAATAATGGCACCACAGGCAGCACACAACTCAGACCTTCTTCATCGCCCTTTGCCAACCCAACCTCCTTGCAAAGCACATACACTGTCAATAGGTCTGAAAGCTCACGCGTCATACTTACCACCAAAGCGCCAATCGAATCGGTGCCGTATTCCTGTATTTGATCCGCTACGACTTGTAACGTACGGCGCACCTCTGTTGCTTCTGTCGGCAGAATAGTCGCGTCATGCACCAATGGTCGCGGATTGGCCAACTCTGCATTCAAAATCTGGATACGGGTGGCCTCATCTCCATCTGCATACTGCTGCGCGACTCGTGGGTTTCCTACCTCCAAGTGCTGGATCAATGCATTCTCATAATAGGTACTGTTCTGACGAATATCAATGCGAGCTAAGTGTAAGCCAATGCTATCCATTAAGCGCACTAAAGGTTCTACTTCCGCCTCAGCGACATGCTTCGCGCCAGCCTCACGTAGCCAAATTCCCAGTTCTTCTAGGTCTGTGCGTGTATCCACAACAGGGCGCTCATCGAGCTGTGCAGCCAGCATACGTGCATAACAACGCCAAGGCTCATCCGCATCGTCATCTACTAAACGCTCATGCAGCGCATCTGGTGCGGGAGTCTGACTGATAGTAAAAGCCAGCTTCCGCGCCAAGCCTGATAAATGTTCACGCACCACACGCAGCGCACTTTGTCGCAGAACTTTTAAGGTGTGCCGAGTGGTAGTCGAAGTCACGAGCGGATGCCCATCTCGATCACCACCAACCCATGACCCGAAATGCAAGAGCGGCTTTTCACTCACACGTAGCGGCTCCGCATCAGGCCAAGACTGTTGCCAAGCAAAACCAA
>Ga0228626_1000868_pt1 | contig 12789 bp, 7 predicted proteins | sample 31DmetaG_FD_183028 | JGI IMG/M metagenome (GOLD analysis project Ga0228626, IMG submission 183028) | Seawater microbial communities from Monterey Bay, California, United States - 31D | ecosystem: Environmental > Aquatic > Marine > Coastal | place: USA: California | collected 2016-10-26
CCCTGCAAATCTTCCGTGACCCAAACCCGACCTCTAGCATCCACATCCATCGCCACCGGACTATGTATTAACTCCATTCCCGCCCAAAGTTTTGCTTCCAATCCTGGCGCGACAGTAAAACTCTCAAGCATCGTCTTTTGTTCGGCAACAACAAGACTCCCCAGTAATGAACTAAAGAGGATGTAGGGAGGGAACTTCATAAGGGAAGATGATAGAATATCCCCTTCCCCCCTCAAACTAAAAACCTGCAGAAAACTCTCCTAAATTTTTTGCTTCCTTCAATATAATCGACCTCAGACTCCTTACAAAGAAGCCCCTTGAACTTCCTAAACATAGTTGAAGAATCGAGAAATCATCTAATCATATTAAAACGTATTGTTTTCCAGTTGCCTACAGGCCACAACACGACAAGTTTGTCGGCCCGAGCCATGAGCACCCAGAAGGAACTCGCCACCCAATCCGCCCATATTTTACGGGAGGCTGGTCACGTCGTTTACTTTGCCGGCGGAGCCGTTCGGGATCAACTTCTAGGGCAAACTCCGAAGGACTACGACCTTGCGACCTCGGCTCGACCCGATGAGGTGCAGGCGCTTTTCCCAAAATCAGATGCCATTGGTAAACACTTCGGCGTTATTATCGTAAAAGGTGCAGGTGAAACAATCGAAGTCGCGACCTTTCGGACTGACGGCTCGTACAAAGATGGAAGACGTCCTGATTCGGTCGAATTTTCGTCGCCTGAAAAAGACGCGCAACGCCGCGACTTTACCATCAACGGACTCTTTCAGGATCCTCTCACGAAAGAAATTATCGACCACGTAGGGGGGCGCACCGATCTTGACGCCAAAATCCTACGCGCTATCGGGAATCCAAAAGACCGTTTTGAAGAAGACGCTCTTCGCCTTCTCCGCGCGATTCGTTTCGCCACCACCACCGGATTCGAAATTGAGTCCCGAACTTGGATCGCTATCCAAGAATGCGCTCCCCTTCTCTCACAAATTTCACCTGAGCGAATCCGCGACGAATTTTCACGTATCCTTATTGCTCCCGACCGTGGCCGTGGCCTTGACCTCCTCGTCGAGTCCGGACTCATCAAGGAATTTTTACCTGAGGTCATCGACTTACAGGGCTGCGAGCAACCACCCCAATGGCATCCAGAGGGTGACGTCTACGTTCATACTCGTATTGCTCTTTCCCTTCTCGATTCACCTCCTCTGCCCCTCGCTCTTGCCGTTCTTTTCCACGATATTGGCAAACCTGCCACCCAAACTTGGGATGCCGAAGCAGAACGACTTCGCTTCAATAGTCACGATAAGATTGGAGCCCAAATGGCCGAGAAAATCCTTCGTCGCCTGCGCTATTCGAATCAAACGACAGAGGATGTCGCCTTCATGGTTTCCCGCCACATGCGCTTTATGCATGTGAGGGAAATGCGCACTGCCAAGTTAAAGCGATTCATGTCGGCGGAGACTTTCAGCATGGAAACAGAGCTCCATCGCGTCGACTGCGACAGCTCAAACGGCCTACGCGATAACTATGACTTTGTTCGAAATAAAGGAGAAGATTTCGCTAAAGAACCTCTAATCCCCAAGCCTCTCCTTACTGGGCACGATCTTATCCATAATTTCGAGATCGCCCCCGGACCAAAAATCGGCAAAATTCTCCACGAAGTTCAAACCGAGCAACTGGAGGGAAGACTTTCTGATAAAGAAGCAGCCTACCAATTCGTAAAAGAAACTCTTTCAACAATGAGCAATATCCCCACCGAATACGACGACCCGATCAACGCAAAGATTCTTAGTGTCTCCGAAGACTTGGTTTCTGGCTTCCAACAAGACCCATTTTCCATCATTGCTGAAGAATCCGGAGTTGGACTTAATCTCGTCCTAGAGCGAATCCGAGCGATGCTCGAAGCTGGAGTCATTCGCCGAGTTCGCCAGACCATGCTCGCAACAAAGCTAGCCCACGGAGCACTCGTTGCTTGGCGCCTCCCCGAGGAAAAACTCAACGACGCCTTCGATTTTATGGCCAAGAAAGATCCCTTCTCTGGTCACGTCGTCATTCGCTCGACCGACGGCCAGATCTCCGGTTCTGGCTACCGGCTCTGGACTACTCTCAAAGTTCCTCAGGGCGAATCACTTGAAGAACATGGCGAAGTCCTCAAGCGTCTGGTCGGAGCCGAAGAATTTATTTTGATGCCAGCCAATGGAGTCTTCGCTCTCGGCGTCGGCCACGTCCGTCGTAAAGGCCTAGAACCCGGAGCGAAACTTGATGACCCCGCCGAAATGATGACCACCACCGTTGTCGATCTCACCCAAGAAGAATGGGACGTTCTCCTCGCTCTCAAAGAAGAACTCGGACCAGATGAAATTATCATAAATTGCTGGGATAACCGCGCCAAGATTGCCGGAGTGACGCTTGAACGCTTCTTTGAAGTTGCTAGAATTCTCGACAATAAGAAGGTTATCGGTCGTTTTTCTACTTTCCTCGAGCACGTAAAACCATCCGACACCGGGAAGCGAGTAACCCGTTTCAATGGACTCTTTCACTGGGCTGTCCCCAAGGGTCGCGAAATGGAATCCGGAGGCGAAGTCGGTCGTCACCACTGCATGACCCACGCCTACTGGCGTGAAGGCGGCCCGAAATTCGGTGATGTTAATATTATGGGCGTAGTCCATGGAACCGAAAAAGATAAAGTCCTTGAGCATAAAGCTGCAATCGATCAACACCTTGAATCAGTCGGAATCCCAGTGAGCTACACCAACGTGTTCTGGGGCGGTCGCTCGGAAATCAAGCCCTCGGAAATTTCTCCAAAGATTTATCGTGAGTGGCACGAAAAATGGGCGAACAAGGCCTCACTAACCAGCTAGTTAGCAACAATTTCAGACATCGCTTTCTCAATGGTTGGATATTTGAACTCATAGCCTGCATCGAGCAACACCTGCGGAACAACTCTGGCACTTGCTAAAAGTCCTTCCTTCGCGAAATCGCCCAAAAGCAATTTCAGACCAAATGCCGGCGCTGCAAATGGAGTAACCCGCTTTATCGCCTTGCCCACCGCCTTGGTAAATTGAGCATTTCGCACTGACTCCGGGGCGACCAAATTCACAGGACCTTCAATTTCGTTTTCTAGACAAAAAACGATTCCCTCCACTTCGTCGTACAAGTGGATCCAAGGCATCCACTGTCTGCCGTTGCCTAATTTACCACCGATTCCCCACTTAAATATCTTACCCATTTTTCCCCAAGCCCTGCTATCTTTCCCCAGAACAACCCCGGTTCTTAAAAAGACCGTTCTGACATTTTCAGGCACCTCTACCGCATCTTCCCAATCCCGACAAAGCTCCGCCAGATAACTCCTCCCCGCTGAGGCTCTTTCAGGGAGGCCCTCATCACCACGGTCACCATAAATACCGGTTGCAGAAGCATTGAGCAGAACTTCGATATCGGAATTCATAATCGCTCGCGAGAGATTTGCGGTAAGATCAACCCGACTCTTTCGAAAAAGAGCTTTGCGTTTATTGGTCCATCGCTGATCGATCGCTTCCCCTGATAAATTGATCACAGCACTCAAGCCTTCAAGATCAATCTCCTCCTTCCCATCCCACTTTCGCCAGACCATATCTCCATCCTCCCGAACAGATCGAGAAAACCCAACGACTCTCCACCCTCTCGCGATCAGGACCCTACACAAGTGGCCTCCAATCTGTCCTGAGGCTCCAATCACACCCACTGCTTTTTCTTTCATGGAAAGTTAGAAGCTAAACGTGATCCCCAACAATTCCAGCAAATCCTATCGACAGATTTTTGAGTCCTCTCTAGCCTTCTGCAGGTTTTATGCGTCGGCCGTTCGCTCTATTTCTCCTAACCTTCCTTCTCGCTGCGAGCCAGGATGACTTGCCTGCACCCCTTCTTTCACGGTCTCCTGATACTCTCACTGAGCCCGATGAGGATCCGATTTCGGACCTTCTCAACAATTCTTCTCAAGCCCCCTTTTCCGCCCTTCCAACAGGTGTCGAAATGTATGGCAGAACGATTCGTCTCGATGGGTCGATCAACCAGGATAACCCAAGCGCCTCTGATACCATTGTGCGCTACATTGGAGACATCCAACTAAAGACTGATACTGGACTCAAGGCCTATGCCGACCAAGCACTTATCAATTTTTCCGAGAAGACAGTTCAGCTTACTGGTAATGTCAGCCTTTACCAAGACGGGCTCATGTATCGCGGTGAATCCTCCGTTTTTAATCTCGAGACAAAATCCTTCGAAACAAAGAATCTTCGGCTGGGCTTTTCTCCGATTATGCTGAAAGCTAAAAGCATACGCCAAATCATAAGCGATGATCGGAAGGTATTTGTAGCGGAAGACGCGGGCATCACGACGCACGATGCCGAAAACCCCGACTTCTGGCTACAGTCAAAACGCGCAACTATCTTTCCAGACGACAAGATCATCTTTAAGGACTTTAACCTCCGTATCGGAAATAGAAACCTTCTATGGCTCCCATACCTAGCCCAACCATTTGATGCGAATCGAGGCTACCTCATTGCTCCTGGTGGTCAGACAAACCTGGGAGCCTTTGTTAAAAACCGTTACGGAATCATGCTCGGTGGCGAACGTGATCCAGAAACAAGTGAGAAAAAAGGGGCCTGGCTTCTCTCGCAATGGCATGCCGATCTTTACTCTAATAAAGGACTTGGAATGGGGGTGGACTTTTTTGATACACGCCTCGACTCAAAAGATGATTATGGCTGGCTAAAGATTTACTACATTGATGATCTTAATCCGGAAGACGAACGGGCCGGAGTTGACCGAACTAACATTAAGCCGAATCGATTCCGCGCTGAATTCGTTCACCGGATCCCACTCCTCGAAACCCAGGTCTCAAAATACACCTTCGACGCGAACCTAACCCTGCTAAGCGACGAATACTATCTTGAAGATTTTGATCCCTCGCTTTTTCGTATCAACCGAGCCCCGGACAACTTTCTTGGATTTACTAGGCGGTCCGCGAACAGCTTAACTCAGCTTGGCACACGACTCAGGCTCAATGATTTTTATCAAAGCGATACCCGTCTCCCCGAGTTCACTCACGATTGGATCCGACAGCCTTTCCTCGATACGCCGCTCCTTTACGAGAGCCAAACTTTACTTGGTGTCTACCAGGAGAGGCTTGCGAAATTCCAGAGGGATAGCCTCCAAAGCGAAGCTGACGCCCTCCTTCCCGGTGACCCTAGACTCAGCCAGATCAGCCGCCTTCTCGATGATCGGGGATTCACTCGCTTCCATACCTACCACGAGTTTTCACTCCCAACCAAAGCGGGCCATTTCAACGTCGTTCCTCGCCTCGGTGCCGGCCATAGCAACTATCAAGCAGTTCAGGGACCGGATGACTCTATCGGCCGGACTCATATTTCCGCGAACCTTGATGTTTCTACAAAGCTCAACAAACTCCTCCCCAATTTCAACAGTGACAAATGGGGAATCGATGGCGCCCGTCATATTATCGAACCCTATTCTTCCCTTAGCTGGCTCTCGACTAACGAGCTGGATTCATCCTTTGGCCGTATCGATCGCCTCACTCCCACCAGTCGTCCTCGACAACGCCAAGTCGGCCGTTTCACTGCCGTTGACGACCTTCAGGACTGGAGCATCCTACGACTCGGCATGAGGAATCGACTCGTCACCCGGCGTGATAGTGGAATGCATGACTGGCTTACGATGGACACTTATTTCGATGCTTTTATCGAAGATCCAGAACTCGACCGCGATTTCTCAAATCTCTACAACGACATCCGTTGGAATCCTGTTCCTTGGTTGGAGTTGGATCTTGAAACCCAGTTTCCAGTCTCTACGACCGATAACTTTACCGAAGTTGCCTCTTCCATGCGCTTCATGCCAGACAATGACTTTGAATTCAAAGTCGGCTATCGGCACTTGAATAATCACCCGGTTTTGCGTGATTCAGACCGAATCGTGTTAGAGACCTTTACACGCCTCAACGACTACTGGGGAATCGGAACCCACCATCGCCTTGAGCTCGTCGACAGCACCTTGGAGTTACAGCAATACAATATCCACTACGACTTTGATTCCTTCGTCGGCTCAGCTGGGTTTTTCATTCGAAACAACCGCAACCAAGATGAACACGGGATTATGTTCAACTTTGGCATTAAGGAAATTCCAAGCCTTTCCTTGCCAATTAAGATTGGAGCGCAATGATTCGGCGGATGAGCAAAACTTCACCGCAAGACCTTATTGATCAACTTCAGTGGCGCTACGCCACCAAGAAATTTGACGTTTCCAAGACAATCCCAAATAAAGTCTGGTCGGCCATCGCTAGTTCATTGGTTCTGACACCTTCATCCTTTGGCCTGCAACCGTGGCACTTCGTAGCCATTCGTGACCAGAAAATCAAAGAAGAACTCCTCGCCCATTCCTGGGGACAAGCGCAAGTTACCGACTGCTCTCACTTCGTCGTTCTCACTGCGAAGACGTCAATGACAGAAGCGGAGATCGATTCATTCCTTGCCCGCACGATCGAAATTCGCGGAGGCAAAATTGATCAACTCAATCCATACCGTGACATGATGGTCGGCTTCACTAAAAATATGGATGAAGCTGCCAAACTGCAATGGGCCAAACTCCAGACTTACATCGCACTTGGTCAGCTCATGACAACTGCCGCCTTACTTGGAGTCGATGCCTGCCCGATGGAGGGAATTGCCCCGACTGAATACGACCGGATACTGGGACTTGAGAAAAAAGGCCTAACGACTTCAGTCGCCTGCGCTCTGGGTTATCGTTGCTCCGAAGACAAATATGCGAACGCGCCAAAAGTCCGCTTTGATGAAAGCGACATCCTGACGCTACTCTAATGGCGGCTGGCCGGCTGCCTGCTCCTTCCAGCCAAGATACTGCAGAAAAGAGGGTTCTTTCTTCGCAACATCTTCCGTGGACCTACGATACAGGTATTCCGCGATCTTCGTCAGATCTTCATTCTGCTTCCGCTTGCCCACCAATCCGATTTCAATCGAATCCTTGCGCTTCACAAATCTGACTTTAATCGCATCCTTGAGATGTGTAACCGCCTCTTCAGCCTGAACATCAAGTTTTTCTGAATAATCGGTCTCATCAACGATTTCCTGCAGAACCGCCTCTTCACTCAGCACCTCCTGAAAAGCTGATTCCCACTTTTCACACAACTCTGGAGGCAATCCTTTGACCGGAATCGCGATTCCCCTAAAGGAGTTGGCGTTCATCTTCATCGTATAGAAGCCAAAGCCCACTCCTCCCACAAAGAGAAACCCGATGATCGCCGTGACCAGAAACGTCTTTTTGTTCATATGAGGTAGTTAGCATCTTCCATGGCTAGGGTCAGGAACTTTTACACAAAAATCCTATTACCCTTCATTTGCCTCATTCTTGAATTCGATATTCGACGTTCACTCTTCCTAACTCCATCTTCATGACATGGACTTTCCCGCCAGCACGGCAAACCTCGTCACCCTCGACCACGAATTCGATACGATCCTCGACCCAAACGCAGCGTCCCAAGTCATTTCCGCTCAAATTTGGGTTGAAACCGGCTCACAGCACGAATCCGCCCTTGCAGGATCCGGCATCTCGCACCTCCTCGAACACATGGTATTCAAAGGAACTGACCGCTTCTCTGGCGAAGCGCTATCACAGGAGGTTCAGGCCGCTGGAGGCCAGTGGAACGCCTACACCTCCTTCGATCGTACTGTTTACTATATCGATGGCCCCGCTAAGTCACTCGACCTCTTCCTTTCCGCGCTCATCGAAATGGTCTTCCGTCCGACTTTTCCCAAGGACGAATACGAAAAAGAAAAAGATGTCATTCGCCGCGAAATTGCGATGGGACTCGACGACCCCGACTCCGTCTCATCTCAACTCCTCTTCCGCACCTGCTACCAACGAGATAACCGACGCCATCCTGTGATCGGCCACCGTGACCTCTTCGACGCCATCACTTATGATGAAATGAAGGTCTACCATGCTGCCAAATATCGCCCGCACAATTCCTTCCTCGTCCTTTCAGGCGGCTTCGAACCTACCGAAGCGAAATCCATCATCGAACGCGAACTTGCCAAGGGCCTCCGTCCTCCTGCCTCCTTTCCCATCGTCGCTCCCGCTGAGCCCCGCCAAATGGGAGTTCGGCGCGCCTCCCGCTCGTTCGCCATCCCAAACACCCATCTTGCTCTCACCTGGCAAATCCCTGGTCTCACCCACGAAGACGCCCCGGCGCTTGACCTCCTCTCTGTTGTCCTTGGAGGAGGTCGATCTTCTCCCCTTTACCGGGTGATTCGTGAAGAAAAATCACTCGTCCACTCTATCGGAGCCTACTCCTGGATGCCCTCCGATGGTCCTGGAATTTTCAGTGCTTATGCTGAAGTGGAACCCGAAAACACGAAAACCGTTGAAGAGGAGATCCTTTCACAAATCGAAAATCTCAGAAGCTCCGATCTCACTCGTCCCATCGCCAGGGCCTTCCGCCAAATCGCTTCCCAACAATTTAAGACCCTTACAACAGCTTCAGGGAGAGCTTCAGATCTTGCTTCAAACTGGCACAGCGCTCGCGACCTGAATTATACCCGTTCTGCGATCCAAAAACTTTCCCAAGTGACCGAAGACCATCTTCGCTCCACCATCGAATCATACCTAACCGGGGATAATCTCACCGTCACTTCTTTGGTGCCCGAAAATCTCAGTAATCAACCCGTTTCTCGGACTGGGACTTCTGGCCCAGAAAAGATCAGCGAGCACGTTTTATCAAATGGGCTCCGTGTGATCCTGCAACGAGATCCGACTGTTCCTGCTATTTATAGCCAGACTTCCTTGCTCGCAGGGTCACTCTCGGAATCCCCCGAATCAGCAGGTTTGAATTCTCTTCTCTCCCAGCTCCTCACGAAAGGCACAAGGACGCGCGACGCCCAAGACATTGCCGAAACCCTTGAGGATCTTGGAGCAAGCATCGGAGCAGCAGCGGGTAATAACACCCTTATGCTTTCTTCGTATTGCTTGCGCGACGATCTTCCAATCGTAATTGACTTACTAGGTGAAATCATTCGTGAACCCAGCTTCCCAGACGAAGCCATTGAACGAGAAAAAGCGGCCCTAATCGCGGGTCTCGAAGAACAGCTTGAGGATCCTGCTAGCCGAGCTTTCCGAGAAATGCGCCACCAACTTTGGGAGGGTCAAGGTTACGGCATCCCATCTTCTGGAACTGTCGATTCCCTTAAATCGCTCGACCATCTGACGATTAGCGCCCAACACTCAAAATACTTCACTGCAACAAACATGGTCTGCGCGTTCTTCGGAGATCTAGAACCTCAAGCGACTTTGGAAGCACTCGAAAAATCGCTCGGAGCCCTACCTGTAGGCATTCCACCCTCTTTCGGTGATTCACTCACCACACAATCCGGAGAACACGCTCTTAAGCTGAACAAAGAACAAGCCGTTCTTGCTATCGGGTTCCCCGGTCTTGCTCAAGATGATCCCCGCCGTTTCGCGCTCGAACTTATTGACGCCTACTGCTCTGACATGGCAGGTCCTCTCTTCACTCGCATTCGCGAGGAACTCGGACTCGCCTACTACGTCAGCACGTCACAATTCCTAGGTTTGAACACGGGCCTTTTCGCTTTCTACCTCGGCACTGCCCCCGAACAACTAGAATTAGCCCATCGTGAGTTACAAGGCGAAATCACTAAGATCATCGAGCACGGAATCCCTGCCGACGCTCTCGAGAGAGTCAAAGCCAACGTCGAAGCTCGAGAGGCTCTTCGCAATCAAAGCCCATCAGCTCGAGCAAGAATGGCTGCACTCGATGTTCTTCTTGGCCACCCCGCCGACCATCACCTCTCTCAAAGCGAACGCCTCAACATTGTCACTGCAAAAGAGATTCATGAAATCGCAAAAGAGCTCTTTGCAGAAGATAAAGCCACCATTATCACTGTCTCTCCGAATTGAAAATTTTGGCCGAAGAGAAGAAGCTTTCGCGCTTTCTACCCCAAACACCCTAAGCGAGACCAAAATCATCCGCAATAAGTTCAATCCCAGATGAAAAGATACAGTCGCAAGGACCGTTGAATAACGACTGGCTCCTGATGATAATATTATCACGTCTCCCAACGATCCTATCGACCATCTCATTGATGGCCGGGATTCCCCTCGCAGAAGGAAATACAGAGGAAATCACTGAGATCGAATTTCATAGAAAAATTGAGCCCCTCCTGCAGGACTATTGTTACGACTGCCACGGCGATGGCGCAAACAAAGGGGACTTCGTCCTTGATGCTTTCAAAAGCACTGCTGAGCTCCTCCAAAATCAACACGTTTGGCTTCGAATTTGGGAGAATCTTCGCACCCAAATCATGCCGCCTGCAAAAAAGGAATTTCAGCCATCTGTTAGAGAACGGAAAGAAATGATCGCCTGGATTGAGCAAAGGATCTTTGCCCTCGACCCAAAAAATCCAGACCCAGGGCGCGTTACCATTCGCAGAATGAACCGGCAGGAATATCGGAACACGATCGCGGACGTGGTTGGTGTGAATTTTAATACGACTGATAATTTCCCACCCGATGACACGGGCTTTGGTTTCGACACGATCGGTGACGTTCTCACGATTTCACCGCTCCTGATGGAGAAGTATTTTAACGCCGCAGAGGAGATTGCAGAATCCGCTCTTCCAGTTGACGCTGGAAAACCCAAACCAATCATAATTGATGCCGGGAGCTTCCGTGACCGCGGGGGTAGCCAGACCGCTCGTTTCATGGAAGCGAATGCCGCCCAAACCGTTACCGCAAAACAAATCATTGATACCAGTGCACAATATTCTCTTGAAGTTGCTTATACTGTCAAAAGCGAAGGAGGGCAGCCGAAAGGCCAATCTGCCAGATACCAGATTTTCATCGATGGACAAAAAGTGCGAGAAATCGACTTCAATTCTGACTCTTCACGCGGAAGTCGTTTCCTCCAGAATTTTGATCTCACAAAAGGCGATCATCATTTTGAGTTCGTCGTCATTCCCAAAGAAAATGGTGAGGGTAACGGCACCGCCGGAATCCAGATTGATCGCTTCCAGCTGAGACGCCTTGGCTCAGATGGAAATTGGAATCTTTATCCAGAAAGCTATCAGCGAATCTTTGTCGATGGCCTACCTCCAGCTGGGGCAAAGGAGAAATCTACCTACATGCGGAAGATTGTAGAAAGCTTTGCATTTCGAGCCTTCCGACGCCCGCCGCGCAAAAAGCTGATTGACCAAATTACAAGCCTCGCGATTTCGAAAAGCGAAAGAGGGAATTTTTCGGATGGCGTTCGTCTAGCAGTAACGGCCACCCTGAGCTCACCTAGTTTTCTTTTCCGCCGTGAAACCCAAGCTGAGCCAGACAATCCGGGCAAGGTTGTCTTGCTCGATGAATACGCCCTAGCTTCCCGTCTTTCCTACTTCCTCTGGAGCTCCGCTCCAGACAAGACCTTACTAGATCTCGCCGCAAAAAAGCAGCTACGAAGAAACCTTCGGGCACAGGTAGACCGCATGCTCACTGATAAGAAATCAGATCGTATGGTCAAAAATTTTATCGGCCAATGGCTTCAGACGCGTGACTTGCAGGGACTTAGTATTGATACCCGCCGAATCCTCCGGGAGCGAGATCGCCGAAAAGCCAATCGGATTTTCAACCAGGGAACGAGGCGAGATATGAAACAGGAGACGGAAGAGTTTTTCCGCTACGTCCTTTTGAAGAATCGACCTATCTTGGAGCTACTCAATGGAAACTATTCTTTCCTCAATGAAAACCTCGCTAATTTCTATGGAGTCCCCGATGTAAGAGGCGCCGATTTTCAAAAAGTTGAATTTAACGAACATTTGAAGGGGCGAGGCGGCATCCTTGGCCAAGGAACCTTCTTAATCGTGACATCACAGTCCACTCGCACCTCTCCAGTTAAGCGTGGGCTCTTCGTCCTTGATAACATCCTAGGCACACCCGCTCCGCCTGCTCCGCCTGATGTTCCTGATCTGGAAGAATTTTCGGGGCATCAGGACGCACCGCTCACAATGCGTCAGATGATGGAAGTCCACCGCGAAAAGCCACTTTGTGCCTCGTGTCACGAACGGATGGACCCGATCGGACTCGCCCTTGAAAACTTTAATGCCCTCGGTCAGTGGCGAGATAAGGAAGACGGAAAGGAAATCGATAGCGCCGGCAAACTCGTCACCGGAGAAACGTTCTCCAATATTATGGAGCTCAAAACCATCCTTGCAGGTTCCCGAAAACAAGATTTCTACCGCTGTCTCACTGAAAAACTTCTAACCTATGCCCTTGGCCGGGGGGTTGAATACTACGATGCTCCTACCATTGATGCGATCATGGCGCGGCTCCTAAAGGATAGTGGCGGAATGAAGGATCTCATTTACGCTATTACTGAAAGTGTTCCATTTCAGAAACGGCGTGGAGACGGTAGCACTTTTTAACTGGCCAACTCATAAAGCCCATTTAATCCTAATCTTCTATTATTCCCAACCAACAAGTCCCATGAACAGACCATCGATTAACCTTGGGCGTCGTGCATTTCTCCGCGGCCTTGGTGCCAGCGTAGCCCTCCCTTCCTTCCGATCTCTTGGCACCGAGGTCAGTGCGGTTGCCTCAACACGAGGCCTTACCGCGACCGGAGCACCCTTACGCATGGCATATCTCTATGTTCCAAATGGCGTAATCATGGACAAATGGCGCCCTGAAGGAACAGGTTCAGATTTCAAATTTAATGAA
>Ga0228626_1000918_pt1 | contig 12420 bp, 11 predicted proteins | sample 31DmetaG_FD_183028 | JGI IMG/M metagenome (GOLD analysis project Ga0228626, IMG submission 183028) | Seawater microbial communities from Monterey Bay, California, United States - 31D | ecosystem: Environmental > Aquatic > Marine > Coastal | place: USA: California | collected 2016-10-26
TGGCCTGTTAATTGAAGGTTACTGTGACTATTACGGCACCGAAGACTATAATCTGGCACTCGGTGATCGCCGTGCCAACAGCGCTCGCGACTACCTCGCTACACTTGGTACCGACACCAGCGCAGTTGATACGCTCTCAAAAGGAAGCCTCGAAGCAACCGCTGACATCTCTAAATCTGAATCTGGGAAAGACCGTCGCGTAGAATTAATTATCCTCAAATAAGCGAAACTATTTAACACACTTTAAAGGCCGTTCATCTGAACGGCCTTTTTTGTATCCTGCCGCAACGATCATCCTATTGACGGCGGCAACAGCGAGGCTAACATCGAACCCAATATAAGTTGCAGAAAGATACACCCAGCCAGTCTCACCCACTTACCACTAGACAGTCTCCACGCGCATGCCCAAACAAGATAGCAACACACTAGGCACACCCGAATGGTCTGAGTTTGGTCAGGGCCTCTGTTGCGGTAGCGGCATCGGCGAACTGATGGACGACTTAGGCCACGCACTCGCAGCAGGCGGCAATCACATCCACATGCTTGGCGGGGGACAACCAGCGCACATCCCCGAGATGGATGCCCTCTGGCGGCAACGAATTGAAACCATCGCAGCCACTCCGGGTGAATTGGAGCATATGCTTGGCAATTATGAGCCACCGGCGGGTAGCACTCACTTTCGCCAAGCCATTGCCCGCCTATTCAGCCAAGAATTCGGCTGGGATCTGAGTGCTGAGAACATCGCCATTACAATGGGCGGCCAAACCGCGTTCTTTAGCTTGTTCAATGCACTTGCGGGACGCTTCAGCGATGGGCGGCAAAAGAAAATCCTGTTGCCACTCGTGCCTGAATATATTGGCTATGCCGATCAATCCGTCAGCGGTTCTATGTTTCGCAGCGTCAAGCCGCGCATCGAACTCACTGGAAAACACGAATTTAAATACCGCGTCGACTTTGACCACCTCACCGTGACCGACGACATCGCTGCGATCTGCGTCTCACGCCCCACCAACCCGACCGGCAATGTTTTAACTGACGACGAAATTAATCGCCTAGCAGCGCTCGCTAAAGCCCACGACATTCCACTGATCATTGACAATGCCTATGGCGCTCCCTTCCCAAACGTCATCTTTACCGAAGCCAAACCAATCTGGAATGAGCACATCATTCTCACGCTCAGTCTCTCCAAACTTGGCCTCCCCGGCACCCGCACCGGCATCGTCATCGCAACTCCGGAAATAACAAAAGCCATCGCTTCCATGACCTCGATCATGGGCTTGGCGAATACCAATACTGGTCAGGCAATCGTGCAACCCCTAGTCGAGAGTGGTGAAATCCTCCGCCTCAGCAACGAAGTGGTACAGCCCTTTTACCGTGAAAAATCCCTACAGGCACAAGCTTGGGTGACACAATATTTCGACCCGCAGCTCAATTACCACATTCACCGTAGCGAAGGCGCACTCTTCCTCTGGGCTTGGTTCGAAGGCCTGCCGATTAGCTCTCACGAACTCTACGAACGCCTCAAAGCTCGCCATGTACTCATCGTCCCAGGCAGCTATTTCTTCTTCGGCCAAGATGACTCTGATTGGAAGCACCGTGACGAATGTATCCGTATCAACTTTACCATGCCTGCAGAGGACGTTGAAACTGGCATTCGCATCATCGGCGAAGAAGTCTCCAAAGCTTACGCTGAAAAGTAAAGCTGCGGCGTGAGGGCCTCCGCTTTCGCTGCGCTCAAGCGTAGGCTGTCAGAAATGTTTTGTTGCGAAGCGCATGACCAAATCCACCTTCATGCAATATGCAGTCTAGCCTTCAAATCTGACTAATAGACTAATAGTCAGGGCTTGCCAAGCCGAAGCTGGAGCGCGAAATCCTTCAAAAAGGCTACGGTCCGCCTACGCTAAAAAGTAAAGCTGCGGCGTGAGAGCCTCCGCTTTCGCTGCGCTCAAGCGTAGGCTGGTGGGCCCGGTGGGATTTGAACCCACGACCAAAGGATTATGAGTCCTCTGCTCTAACCGCTGAGCTACAGGCCCGGTTGTCGTTTGCAGCATATGCGTGCGTAAAATACGCGCTCATGTGCAAAAAACGGCAGTGCAAACTCATGTGCAAAAAATGTTGTGCAAACTTATGCGCAAATCTTCTAATACATGAATTCCCAAACTGGATTGTGGGAAAAAATCGATTCCAGCACTCAACAGCAAGCCTTGATTACACAAACTCCCTTTAAATTTCTTCCTCCAGAATCTGACCGTGCTCGCGGAGCCATTGCTTGGCCTTCTCCATCTTAGGTGACTGTGCGCTCACGATGTTCCAGAATCGAGGGGTATGGTTGCCCTCACGCAGATGAGCGAGTTCGTGGATGATCACGTAGTCCACCACATACATGGGAGCTTTGATCAGCCTCCAGTTGAAATGTAGATTGTTATTCGGAGTGCAGGAGCCCCATCGATACAGATTATCCACCAGCCTCACATTCGCGTAGTCAACTCCGACCTGCTTCGCCATCTTTGCGACTTTAGGCACAATCTTCTCTTCTGCGCGAGCTTGATACCAATCTCTTAGCACCGTTCTGCGTCCTTTTCCGAGCCACTCGGGGATGATGAATTTCTGCTCGAAGACGATCTCCTGGCTCCGCGACTGCACCAGCTCAATCTGATAATGACGCCCGAGGTAGAGGGCTGACTCTCCATTCACGAGTTCCTTGCCCGGAGGATGGGAGGCTTCTTCATATTTTTGCGTATGATTCGTTTTCTCGTAAATCCAAGCACGCTTCGATTCGACGACCTCGCGTATCTTTTCGTCTGAGGTATTTACTGGAGCATGCACCACAACGCTACGATCACGCTCTACGGTGATCGACAACTTCTTACGTTTCGCAGAGCGCTGGATGGTATAGTTCAATTCCATACTACTGAGCATGCACGATCACGTCGTGACGCTTCTCCGCGATTTCCATGACACGACTAATGATTTCAGCACGACGCTTGAACAAGTTTGGTAGCTTCACGAACTCAGGCATCAATAGCACGTCCTGAATCTCTTTTTTTAACTTGTTTCGAGCCGGTGGACTCTCCCAGAACCCAGCCAGCTTCAATTCACGTTCCACGACGAGATAAATCCGCTGCGTGAAATCGACCAAGACTGAGATCTGATCTTCCTCGCTCATACCATAAGCGCCCGCGTCCTCCCCAACGCCAGCAGCGGCAGTCGCAGCCTCTCCAAATATCTCACGCTTGAAGCAGCGAAAGAACGGCATCTGTTTTTTGCGATCCAGACCGTAGGTATCCTCCTTGCTCGCGTTGATGATACGCTCCCGCAGCTTCTCCAGTTCTTCGTAGATCTTCGTCCAGTTATTTTGAAACTCCTCAAAGATCGCCGCCATCGCCTCAGCAAAGGACGCCTGCAGGTCGGGGTCATCGTCCAAGTCTATATCGATGTGATGACGGATCGCATGCTCGATGCCCGCCGCTTTGGTCTGGGTGCGCGCATGCTGATTCACGTGTTGCTCGAAGTTATCGTCCAAGATCGAGATCGGCGCGACCTTTTGATCAATCCCCCGGGACTGTAAAAACTGGTCGGTAATACCAAGCAACTTCGGAGGAATCCCTTTCATACTCAAGCGATCATCATGGAAGTGCTTTTGCGCCATCACATTGACCTCTGCCAGCGCCTGATAGTCTGACATATAATCCAGTGCCTCTTTAGCCGGGAAGACTAAGTTCAAACTCTTCGTCAGCTTTTTAAAGGCATTCAAATAATCAAAGCGCAGGTCCTCATCATAGAACAGATCGAAGAACGCATCGTGGTCCGTCAAATCCGTCACCCCGTGATCTTTCAACAACGCCAAGATCGCCGCGTGGTTCGCCTCTAGATCTCGGATCTCATCCTCAGGAAAGCTCAAGGCTCCGATCACTTCTTTCTGCTCACGCTCGTCGTAGCTATCGATCGCCTTCTTCAGGTGATGGCCGATACCGACGTAATCCACCACAAAGCCCTTATCCTTAGACTCCCCTCCAACACGATTCACACGTGCAATTGATTGCAGCAAATTATGCGCGATAATTACTTTATCCAGATACATGACCTGCTCAACCGGCGCATCAAATCCAGTCAACAGCATGTTGTTCACGATCAGAAGCCCCATATCGCCTGACACCTCTTCATCCTCCGCATCGAAGGCCATCTTAAAGCTCTTGATACTCGCATCGTGCTTGGACTTGTCGGAATACGCCTTCAAGTGTGGCAAGTCATTGTGACCGGCTGAAATAATCACATCCGTCTGCATTCGCTTCAGCTGATCCAAGTTCAGCCCATTGGGGTTCGCCACTTCCAGCTCTGCGATCGCCGCAGTGAGTGCCAGGTCGATCTGTGTCTTATAACGCACCGCCGCCTCACGCGAGACAGCCACGACCTGCCCCTTCAATCCATTTGGGAAGACGTGCGTCAGGAAATGATTCACCATATCCTTGGCCTTTGCAGCAATCGTCGATTCCGCTTCCAAGTATGCAGAGCGTGAGCCATAGCCCAGAATCTCCAACCGCTCCTCCAAGTTGTAATCACTAAACACATCCAGGAAGGCATCATCCATACCCGCCTGATCCGGCACTTCGGCATTATGCGTGCGCCCCTCATAGACGATCTCCAGCGTCACACCATCTTCGATGGCCTGGCGCATCGTGTATTTATCGATGTAATCCCCAAACACGCGCTCCGTCTTATCAATCGGTGTCCCCGTATAGCCAATCTTCGCCGCCTGCGGGATGCCCTTATCCAGATTCGCGCCCAGCATCTTATACTGCGAGCGATGGGCTTCGTCCGTCATTACTAAAATATTCGGGCTCGTGTTGAGCTCCGGGAACGATTCCTCCAAGTCCACCTCACGGAACTTATGAATCATCGCCATCACCAGATCCGATGTCTCAGCACGCAGTAAGTCCTTCAGCGTCTTAATGCTATCCGCGACCTTCACACTGAAGCCAATACTCTGACTCGTCTCACTGAGCTGTTCTTCCAGTTGCGTGCGGTCGGTCACGAAGACCACCTTCCAGCTTGCCAGTTTCGCATGCCGATACATTTCACGCACCATGAACATCATAGTCAGCGACTTGCCCGAGCCTTGCGTGTGCCAGACGATACCGCTGCGCTCGCGTGGCGTATTGCCAGTCAACAGACGCTGCACCGCGAGTTTCACCGCACGAAACTGTTGATAGCGCCCCACGATCTTGATCGCCTGCCCCTTATCATTCGTCGAGAACAACGTATAGGTGCGAATGATGTCCAACAAGTTGCGATGATCCATCATACCAGCCACTAGGCGCTGCTGGTCGTTCGGGCTCCCGGAACTATGATCCAGCTCTTCGACCGTGCGTGGGAACGGATCTGCCCAGCGGTAGAAATGCTTCTCACTATGCGTCGTGATCGTGCCAAACTTTGCTTCCTGCCGACAGGTCGCCACCACAAACTGATTAAAATGAAACAGCGCCGAACTACCCTCGCCCTTCGCACCACGCTGCTCACTGTAGCGCAGCATTTGATCAATCGCCTCTGGGATCGCATCCTTCACCTTCGGCGACTTGCACTCGATCAACACCACAGGTAGGCCATTCAGAAACAGCACCACGTCCGGGATGATGTGATGCTCCGTGCCCAAGATACGCACCTTAAACTGACAGACCGCAATGAAGCGGTTATTCGTCGGATGCTTGAAATCAATAAAACGCACGTTGGGGCTCAGCTCCCCCGTCTGCCGATTCTCCGCCACACTTGTGCCTTCATGCAGCACTTGCAGGGCAAACTGATTATTCGGTAACAGCCCGGAGCTAGGAAAGCTCTCCGTCAACTGCTTCGCAGCGTCCTCGACCTGATCCGCCTCCATCCATGGGTTGATCACCTTCAGCTGTTCCTCCAGCACCGACCGCATCACCACCTCGGTAAAGCTCGCCCGGAAGGACTCCTTCGGCTGCTGCACCATTTCCAAGTCGATCACCTCCCAGCCCAAGCCCTCCAACTGCTCAAGGAGGGGAAGCTCTACGTGGCTGCGTTCGTCGATGTGGTATTTGTTCTTTGGTTGTTTCATTTTAGCACCTCCCAGTGACCGCCGCGTGCGGAGCCCTTATGTTGAATACGTCCTTCGTCTCTAAGCCGATTCAAGTGGTATTTCACACCATCCGACGTGATTCCCAACAAGTCGGCCAACTCGGAACGCCCCATCTCTGGTTGCTTTTTGAGGAGTTCCAGCAATCTCTCCGACGTCGATTTCGGGGTAGTCTTCGGGGTAGTCTTTGGGGTAGTCTTTGGGGTAGCTTCTGGTAGCGTTTTCCCCGACGTTTCTACCCCACGATCCGACGTTTCCCCGACGCTTGGTTCGGCAGATGCGAACCGCATACGGGTGAAGTTCTCGGTGAAACGAAACGCTTCCTTTGAGTAAGCCTTTAAGATTCGAGGAATACCTGAGCCGAGATACTCGACCATTTCCAGGTGGTGCAACAAATTGTCTGTAAATTAAGTCGAGCCTAGGCGAGACGCCAGTTCCTGTATCAGGAGTTGAAAGTGTCTGGTCACGGTCAGAAACTGAGAGTGCTTAAACCAACACAGCACCAACAATGACCAGACACCAAAAACAAAATACTCAGAACGAAGATCCAATCAATCTTCTTCTCAAACACGGACTCGCAGAAGGTTTGCCCCAAATCGCCGAGATGTTAATGAACACCGCAATGCTCATCGAGCGTAGCGCCCACTTAAGAGCCGATCTATATGAACGCAGCGAAGGCCGCAACGGATACGCCAATGGGCTGAAGGATCGGAGCTTCCAGAGTTCGGTCGGCCCTCTGGCCTTGCGCGTGCCTCAAACACGGGACAGCGACGAACCTTATCGACCTTCCATGCTTGAGAGCGGTTCACGCTCGGATCGATCTCTCAAAGTCGCCATCGCCGAGATGTATTTGCAAGGCGTCTCCACTAGGCGCGTCACAAAGGTCATGGAGAAGATGTGCGGGCTCTCTGTGAGCTCAACTCAAGTCTCAAGATTGACCGCCGAGCTGGACGAGACCTTTGAGCTCTGGCGCAAACGCCCCTTGCCAGAGATCGCTCACCTCATAATCGATGCGACCTACATCAAAGTTCGCATCGGCGGATCCGTCACTGACTGTGCGGTCTTCACCGCAATCGGTGTGCGCCGCGACAATGGCAAGCGTATGGTTCTTGGAGTCTCCGCCGCACTCTCAGAGGCCGAGGTCCACTGGCGAAGCTTCTTAGTATCACTCAAAGAGCGTGGTGTAGGCATCCCAGACTCGGTCACCTCGGATGCCCATGAAGGTATCCGAGCGGCACTCAGAGCTGTTTTCAACGCCACACCCTGGCAGCGGTGCCAGTTCCATCTGCAGCAAAATGCACAAGCCTACGTGCCCAAGTTAGACATGCGCGAGTCCGTCGCCGCTGACATCCGATCCATCTTCAATGCCGACACGCTCGCCCACGCAGAAGCCAGGCTCGATGCCCTTGTCGAAAAATATCATAAAAGCGCACCGGATCTCAGCACTTGGATGCAAAAGGCCATCCCAGAAGGACTCCAAGTCTTCAACCTGCCGGAGAATAAAAGAAAGCGTCTGAGGACATCGAACGCATGTGAGACACTAAACTCACAGATTAAACGTCGAACCCGCGTCGCAGGACTTTTTCCAAATACAGACTCGATTCTCAGACTCGTCACCGCGATACTCATGGAAATCTCAGAAGAATGGGAGACCGGTAAAGCCTATCTCAGCAATAAAAAATAAACTCACTAAAAATACGTAAATATAATCAATCACTCTCTACCTGATTAGACTAATTTACAGACGTTTTTTTGCTCGGCCCTTTTGTTCTGTAAGTCGCTGTATTTCATGTGATTTTATGGATATTTAGTATCTATTTTATATAATTAAAATATTACTATCTTTAATTCAAAGTAGATAAATTCACTATTATTATTAATCCTGCTCATGCTCAGTTCTCTTATTCTACGAGTATTGCTGAACAGGAAGATGCAGGACCTTCGAGCCTCAGTTATGACGCAAGTTATTATGCATGTGATCTCGCGGCCAAATTTTCCAATTCAATTGTCATTGGTGCTGGCCTTGAAGTCATGGAGTCAAACTTTCGTACACCACTGGCGACGGTGCGTAAGTTCAATGGGTTTGCCGACGCATTACTTCCTCTCAAAGGCTTTACCAATGGTCTAGAAGATTACTATGTCTACGCGGGTTATAAGATTCCACTCGGCAACGGTATTAATATAAAAGCGATTTACCATTGGTTTGACTCTGAGTCTAGTGGCACTCCTGGACAAGATGGTGGGGAAGAAATCGACTTTGTAGCTTCTTATAAGGTCAACAAATATATAACATTGGTTACAAAATACGGTGATTATGATACTGATGGCGGTGTAGGCAATGCGGGTGCATTCGACAAGAAGATGTTTACCTTCGAGATTAATTGCATTTACTAAACTAAGGTGCACTTCCCGTTAAGTTTGAGTGCCTAAAAACAGTCGCATTGCCAGGGTCCCCTGAATTAAGTCCAGCTTGAGTGATAGGATTTTCCAGCTAAGAAAGGAAAATCCCAATGAAAAAGACACGAAGAACGACCGAACAGATCATCCGCATCCTCCGCGAAAGCGAAGGGCTGAGTGTGGACGAAGCCTGCCGCAAGCATGAGATCAGCGCACCGACCTATCATCGCTGGAAAGCGAAGTATGGAGGTATGGGCATCAAGGAAGCCCAGCGACTGAGGGATCTTGAAAAAGAGAACACGGAGCTGAAGAAGCTGCTGGCCGATCAGATGCTCAAGTCGAAGGCTCTTGAAATTGCCTTGGAAAAAAACCTCTGAGCCCGGAACGCAGGCGTCGCATGGCTATCAAAGTTCAAGAGACGCTTTCGTGTTCCGGGCGATCGGTTTGTCGCTGGCTGGGGTTGAACCGCAGCACGCTGCGTTACGTCCCCAGAACAGTGCCAGAGAAGAAGAAGCTTCTTGAATCGGAGATTGTGAAGATGTCTAAGCGATATCCCTGTTTCGGTTACCGCAAGATCACACGCAAGCTGATCGAGCAAGGCTGGGGCGTTGGCAAAAAGCTGGTGCAGCGTGTGCGCCGAGAAGAGGGTTTGCAAGTGCCTGCTCCCAAGCCGCGCAAACGCCGCCAGGGGCTCTCTACAGGGCTTCCCCAAAAGGCAAAGCATCGTAATCATGTCTGGGCCTGGGACTTCGTGAGCGATCATACCGTCCGTGGCGGGAAGCTCAGGGTGTTCAATATGATCGACGAGTTTACCAAGGAATGCCACTGCATCCACTCCGACCGTGCCATTAAGGCAACGGACGTCTTGGCCGTGCTCGAAGAAGCGATTGAGGAACATGGTGCCCCCGAGTATATCCGCTCGGACAACGGGCCTGAGTTTATCGCTACAGCGATCCAGCAATGGCTCAGAGATAAAGGCATCAAAACCATCTACATTGATCCGGGCTGTCCCTGGCAGAACGGCTATGTGGAAAGCTTCAACGATAAGTTCCGCAGGGAGTGCCTTAACCGTGAGCTAATCTACACGCTCAGTGAATCCCGTGTTATCTTCGCCGACTATCGCCATCTGCATAACTATGAAAGGCCGCATCGCTCTCTGGGCTTGCTCACGCCAAAAGCGTATGCCAAACAACTTACCTGCCTATCTGGCTCCGGTCGGGCTACGCCCTCCCTCCGCCAGATAGGCGATCAACCGCAACCTGAACCACAAGAAACCACCAACAATAAACCGCTTGGAAACCTATCACAATAAGTGGACCGAAAAGGTGGACTCAGGCATCTCAATTCAGCGTGATTTATTCGAAGTCGCACAGTCCATTTTGATATGTCGCGAGCGATATTCGGGGAGTCGAAAGGGGTGGTGGTCATTCAAGCCGCCACAATATAAAGAGTGGCTTGATTTGAGCCCGATCGAGCAAGTGGCAGCTCAGTCCGTCTATACTCAAAAGGCTGTTGCCGATGGAATGGCTGCAATTCCAAGTGATCGTAAATTGGAGCTTTCTTATGTTGATTTCTGCGCAAGTCCGACTGAGGTATATGATCAAATCCGTGAAAAGTATCAATCCCGGGGGATTGAGTTTTCGACTGAATACACAGGCAATAAATGTTTTGAGAGAAACAGTAGTGTTCGTTTAGATCAACAGGACGAAAGGCTCTTAAGAGATGCACTGACTCGTTTTGAAGCGGAAGTCTCGGCTGGAACTGTAATTTAATCTAAAAATGAGGAATTTTATATCAAGGTGCCTACGGAGGCTATTTCCGAAGAAGAGTGTGAATTTTGAACGCCGTGAGCGCTTGTGTCAGGCTGGGTTCGAGGTCACTTCAGATGGTACTGTTGGCAGTAATACAACGATTGGATCTGGCACTGGAATCCATCCCTGTGCAGCCTAATGAGTGTGTGTTTTCTGTTTCGTCCGATGCCATTAAGGACTTGGAGTCGCATTTAGTGGAGATGAAAGACCGGTTTTCAGTTCTGGGGCTTTGATGGGCTGCGAGTATGTTTTAAGATATAATCATGATCAAAAAAATATTATATAAATGTAGAGGTGGGGCGTCAGCCTTCAAGCTACGCTTGAAGGCTACGGGCAAGCAGAAGATTTTTTGCATCGGGCGCAATAAAACCGGCACGACCTCGATTGGACGAGCTTTTGTGGATTTGGGCTTTGTGGTTGGAAGTGAGCGCAAGGCAGAAATTCTCTATGATCAGCACTATTTTTTAGGTAATTTTGATCCCATCATACGTTACTGTCGTAGCGCGCAGGTATTTCAGGATGTACCGTTTAGTTGCCCCGATACTTACAACGAAGTGATATTAAAGGCACATTATAATGCCTACAATGCGCAGGTACAAAAATATTTTAAAGGGAGGGAACAGGACCTGTTGATCATCAATATTGCGGAGGAGGGCGCATACCAAAAATTCATCGATTTTATCGGAGTTGATTCGCAAGGCATTTCGGACTTCCCCTGGGTTAACAAAACGTGAATTTCGTAGACTTAAATGATTGGTCTTTAATGTATTTCCATGCCGCTCTCATTGAGTTTAGGCTAGTCTACTAAGGCGTTAATCTTGTTCTTATATCGTCGATATGTCACATGCGCACAGAGCACGATCAGGACTCTTTTGGAGTGCGGTTGATCGTATCTTTACTCAAGGGCTGACCTTTGGCATTGGGCTTTTGTTGGCGCGCATGATTGCGCCAGCAGAGTATGGTCTGGTTGCGATGGTCATGGTCTTTGTCGCAATTAGCGAAGTGTTGGTGCGTGCGGGGCTAAGTGACGCGTTGATTCAAAAGAAAGAGTTGGAGCCTTCAGACTGCGAGTCTGTGCTCTACTGTAATCTTTTCTTTTCAATTCTTTTGATGGTGTGTTTATGTGCTGCGGCACCACTGATTTCGAATTTCTATCATCAACCGCGATTGACATTGATTGTCCGTGTGTTGTCCGTGGGTTTATTTTTTCAAGCGATATCGACGGTACAGGTGGCCCGAATGCAGCGGGCAATGAATTTCAAGGATCAAACAAAAGCAACCGTTCCCGGTCAGCTACTTGCAGGATTATTAGGATTGAGTTGGGCGTATGCTGGTTTTGGTGTTTGGGCACTGGTAGGTGCCTCGCTCGCGGGAAAATTGCTGCAAAGTTTATTTCTCTGGCAGCGTGGTGGATGGCGCCCAAGTGCCCCGTTTTCTATGGCTGCCTTGCGCACCTTAGTTGGGTATGGGTTTCGTATGGGGCTCTCGCAGGTCTTGGATGCGATCTTCAAGAATATCTATGCGCTGGTGATCGGTCGTTTTTATCCACCTGCGCAAGTGGCCTTTTATCAAAGGGCAAAAGGTTTTCAGCAACTTCCGGTCACGAATCTTCAGGCGATAGTGGGGCGTGTGCTTTTCCCGCTCATGGCTTCAGTGCAAGACGATGAACTGCGTATGCGGCAAACAACGAAGCGCGTGATCAAGCTGCTGGGCTTCATTATGTTTCCTACCATGGCGCTGCTCGCATTGGTCTCTCAAGACTTGGTGCATTTTTTGATTGGGGAGAAATGGCTACCCTCGGTACCTTTATTGCAACTGCTTTGTCTCGTGGGCGCGCTTTATCCAATTCATTCGCTGAATTTAACCGTATTAACTGCAAAAGGCTTGGCTAAGTTGTTTTTACGGTTGGAAATTATAAAGAAAACTCTCATGCTGGGTATCCTTGCGGGCACTTTCCGCTACGGCATCTATGCGATGGTACTGGGGCAAGTCGGGGCGTCGTTGATCGCTTTACTGATTAACTCTTATTATACTAAGAAATATTTAGACTATGGATTATTAGCACAGGTGGTTGATTTATTTCCTTACATTTGTATCACCGCCGTTTCGTCACTGAGC
>Ga0228626_1000922_pt1 | contig 12393 bp, 8 predicted proteins | sample 31DmetaG_FD_183028 | JGI IMG/M metagenome (GOLD analysis project Ga0228626, IMG submission 183028) | Seawater microbial communities from Monterey Bay, California, United States - 31D | ecosystem: Environmental > Aquatic > Marine > Coastal | place: USA: California | collected 2016-10-26
TGGGAATCTAGATTTAAAATTAAATAACATCTTAAATACAGGAGAAAAGTTTGAGTTATTTTGGAACAAAGTGGCTAAAGAGAAATCGGAGTTTAAAATTAATAGTTCCATTCCATATATTTTCAATACCCCTTTATCAATTGCATTGGGTTTCAATTTATATCGGCAAGATTCTACATTTTTAAATACGCGTTTTAATTTGAATACTCAATATGAGTTAAACACAAAATCAAGAACCTCAATATCCTATTCAAGCGAAACATCTAGTTACTTGTTGAATACAGCAGAAAACAACTTTGATTCTTATTCTAATTATTTCATTGGTATTGGCTATCAACTAAAAAATTTATCAGAGAATGAATTATTTAAAAACAACTACAGCCTAGCTATCAAAAGTAAATTAGGAAAAAGAAAAAATGAAATTTCAGATCAAACTCAATTTCAATTAGAAGTGTTAACATCCTTGAATATTCAAACCAATAAAAAAAGCTATATCAATATAAAGTCTGAGTCTAAAATACTAAGATCGAAGAATTACCTCATTAATGAACTCTATAGGATAGGTGGAGCCAATAGTATTAGAGGTGTTAATGAACAAAGCATCTTTACAGATTCATATTCTTTCGCTAATATAGAATTCAGATATCTTACTTCAACCTCCTCTTACTTGTATTCAATAACCGATCTTGGATTCTACAAAAACTCAATAACTGATAAATTAAATAACGCCTATGGTCTTGGGGGAGGATATCGATTTAAGTTGAACAATAACTTTGTTGACTTAGGCTACGTAATCGGAAATAATTCAGATAATCAGCTAGAACTTGATAAATCAAAATTAATCATCAAGTGGACCTCTTATTTCTAAGATGAATCATCAATTATGAGGTGTTTCTTCATATTTGTTAAGTTTTTTTTAACATAAACCATTGTTTTTAAAAAAAAAAACAAGATATTTGGGCTAATTAATTCAAATTATAAAATATGAAGACAAAGTTCAAAGGAGTTTTGACGCTATTATTGGCGTTAATTGTGCAGGTATCATTTGCACAAGAAAAAACTGTCTCTGGTACAGTATCTGACAACACTGGTAGTTTACCAGGTGTAAGTGTTATTATTAAAGGTACTAGTACGGGAGCTGAAACTGATTTTGATGGTAAGTATTCCATCAAAGCTACATCAGGTGACGTTTTAGTTTTTAATTACCTAGGGTACAAGACAGTCGAAAAAACTGTTGGTTCTGCCAACGTTATCGATGTAACTCTTGAAGAAGGTGGTGAGGTTTTAGATGAAATCATCGTTACTGCACAAGGTATTAAAAGAGAAAAGAAGGCATTAGGTTATGCTGTAAGTGAAGTTAAATCTGAACAATTAGAACAACGTTCTGAAGGTGATATCGGAAGAATTTTATCTGGTAAAGCTTCTGGGGTAAACATTCAAGCTCAAAGTGGTGTATCTGGTTCAGGAACAAGTATTCTTATTAGAGGTATGAGTTCTTTTAGTGGTTCTAACCAACCATTATTTGTTGTAGATGGAGTTCCTTTCAGTAGTGATACAAATAGCCAAGGAAATTTTGTTGATGGTAACAATGGTTCTAGTCGTTTTCTAGATATTGATCCAAACAACATTGAGAGTGTGAATGTATTAAAAGGTTTAGCAGCTGCTACACTTTACGGAACACAAGGACGTAATGGAGTTATTTTAATAACTACAAAAAGTGGTTCTTCTGGACGTAGTGCATCAAAACAAGAAATTACTGTAAGTTCTTCAGTATTCTTTAACGAAATAGCTTCTTTAGCTGACTACCAAAACGAATATGGTGGTGGTTTTGATCAAGCATTCGGTTGGTTCTTCAGTAACTGGGGACCAAAATTTGAAAGAGACGGTCCTGGAGGATGGGGAAGCAGTAGTGCTTTCGATGCTAACGGAACGTTAGAACACCCTTACTCTACAGCTTCAACTGCTACAGGTATTCCTCAAGCTTTTCCAGAATTTGCTGGAGCAAGATATGATTGGAGACCTTATAATTCAGTTGGAGATTTCTTTAGAACAGGTGTTGTAAGAAGTAATAACATCAACATTCGATCTTCTTCAGACGATGGTAAGATGAGTTACAACATTAACTATGGTAGTTTAGATGATGAAGGATTTACTCCTGGAAACTCTGTAGGAAGAAATACTTTAAGTATTGGTGGTAATGCAAAATTATCAAACAAGTTTACTGTTAGTGGAACAATGAACTATGCAAGAACAAACTTTAAATCACCTCCAGTAGCTGCAAGTTACGGTAGTAATGTAGGTGGTAATGATGCATCTATCTTTGGAAACTTATTCTATACTCCAAGAAGTGTTGATTTAATGGGTCTTCCTTTTCAGAACCCAGTAGATGGTAGTTCTGTTTACTACAGACAAAACAATAGTATTCAACACCCTTTATGGACTGTTGAAAATGCAGGTACTACTCAGTTAACAAATAGAGTATTTGGTAATGCTGCGCTTACTTATGCATTAAATGACAACATTAACTTAATGTATCAATTTGGTTTTGACACCTATAGTGAAAACAATTCTAACTTTTCTAACAAAGGTGGTAAAACAGGTAGTGTTGCTAACCAATCTGGACAATATTCAACTTGGAACAACACAAATACTATTAACAACCACAAAGTATCTGTAGCAGGTAATTATGATCTTTCTGATAGTTTTGACCTTAACTTTACAGTGGGTATGGAAACAAGAAGTGATGTATATGACAGAAGTGGTGTTTCAAGTACAGGACAACAAGTATTTGGAGTGTTAAGACACTTTAACTTTGGTGTGCAAGATGAAATCCAAGTTTCTCAAAGAAGAAACATTATGGGAGCATATGCTCAAGCTGATTTAGGATATAAACAAACTGCTTTCTTAACGTTAGCCTCTCGTACAGATTGGGTTTCTAACTTAACTCAAGAAAACAGATCAATTACTTATCCTTCTGCAAGTATTTCATTCCTTCCTTCTAAGGCTATCGAAGCCATTCAAGAAAGTGAATTTATAAACTTCTTAAAGCTAAGAGCTGGTGTAGGAACTTCTGCAAACTTCCGTTCAGGATATCCAGTAGCAACTACATTAAGCTTAAACACACAAGCATTTAATACAGATGAGGGTGTAGATGTTGTAACAAACTCTACAAGTTCTTTCTTAGGAAATCCAGATTTAAAGCCTGAAACTTTAGAGGAAGTAGAATTTGGTTTAGAAGGTAGTTTCTTAGACAATAGAATAAGCGTTGATTTCTCTATATATCAGAGAACAACTAACAACTTAGTTGTAGACAGACCATTAGATCCAGCAACTGGATATGATAGTACTCTAACAAATATTGGAGAAATTGTAGCTGATGGTATTGAATTAGATGTAACTTTAGATTGGATTAGAAACGAAGGTAACGGATTTAACTGGTCAACAAACTTTAACTATTCTTCTAGTGAAGCAATTGTTACTGATTTAGGAGCAGATACAGATCTTGTTGTTTTTGCAGGTTTTACAAACAGAGGTAACGCTGCAGTTGAAGGATTCTCTTTAGGAACTATGATTGGTAGTGCTGTTGCAACAGATGCAAATGGTAACTTTAGAGTTAACGGAGCTGGTAGTTATGTAATCGATAATGCTTTTGATTTTTCTGAAGGTAGTGACTACAATAACGTAATTGGAGATGCAAACCCTGATTTTGTTTTAAACATGGGTAACACTATAAATTACAAGAACTTCTCTTTAGGTTTCTTATTTAACTGGACTCAAGGAGGTGATATGTATTCTCAAACTGTTCAAACCTTATTAGGTAGAGGGGTTGTAAGCCAAGCTGGTGTAGATAGAGCTAACTCTTTTATACTACCAGGTGTTAATCCAGCAGGAGAAACAAATACAACTCAAATCAATAACTCAACATACTATTTCTCTAACGTATTATACGGAGCAGATGAATTAGGAGTTTATGATGCAACTGTATTTAGATTACAAGAACTTTCATTAGGGTATTCTCTTCCTAATACTATGTTAGAGAAGACTCCATTCGGATCTTTAAGTGTTACTTTTTCAGCTAACAACTTATGGTTCCATACACCAAATATACCTGATAACACTAATTTTGATCCTAACGTAGCTGGATTAGGTGTTGGTAATGGTAGAGGTTTTGAATATTTAAACGGACCTAGTTCAAGAAGATATGGACTTTCTGTGAAAGCTTCATTCTAACAAAAAAATAATTTATATTATGAGAAAAATAAACAATTTAATTAAAATGTTGGTTCTATGCGGAGGATTATTCTTTGCTTCGTGTGAGACAACAGAGCTGGATTTGACACAAAATCCAAACGCTCTAGCACCAGAACAAGCTGATCCAGATTTCTATCTGAACTCTATTCAATTATCATATGCATATTTGATAGAAAGTTTTGGAAATACTGCTGGAGCTGTTACCAGAATAGATTACATGAATGGTAGAGATTATGCAAATGCATATCAACCAGGTAGTTTTAATGGAAGATGGAGTTCTGCATATCAAACAATCATGCAGGATATTAGAGAAATGAATATTTTAGCTGATGAAGCTGGTTTAACTCACCATAAAGGTATTGGTCAGTTTATCGAAGCTCACATCTTAATGACATTAGTAGATTTCTTTGGAGATATTCCTTACACTGAAGCATTTCAGGGAGCTGCTAACTTAAATCCGATGTCTGATTCTGGAGAGAGTGTTTATGCAGTTGCGTTAGGTCTTTTAGATTCAGCAATCGCTAACTTTAATAGTGATGCTCTTGGAGATCCTACATGGGTAGGTGGTACAATAGATCCGTTTTATAATGGAGACTGGTCTAAATGGACAAAAGCAGCAAATACATTAAAGATGAATGCATACATGAATACAAGAAATGTTGATGGATCTGCATTAGCTAATTTTAATGCTATTGTTGCATCTGGAAATTACATTTCTACTAATGCTGATGATTTCCAATTCGGATGGGGAACAGAAGCAATTCAGCCTGATTCACGTCATCCAAGATATAGAAGTAACTATACTGCTACTGGAGGTGGATCTTATATGTCTAACTCTTTAATGGACTATATGAGAGGTGGATTTGATGGAGGATATGACATTGGTGGTGGTGTTTTTATTGCTGACCCACGTATCATGTTCTACTACCACAGACAAACTAACCCAACTCCAGGTATTGCTGGAGCACCTGCTAATGAAGAAGTATTAGAATGTGGTTTACAAAATGCTCCTGCGCACTATGCTGGGTATGTATTCTGTGCAAACCCACAAGGATGGTGGGGTAGAGATCATGGAAATGACAATGGTATTCCACCTGATGGATTCTTAAGAACATTGGCTGGTGTATACCCTGCTGGTGGTAAATTAGATGACTGGTCTTACGGTGGTCAACAAAATGGTGATGGTAACGGTGGTAGAGGTATTACTCCAATCTTATTAGCATCTTGGCAAGACTTTTTGATTGCTGAAGCAGAACTAGTAAGTGGTGACCCAACTGCTGCTAAAAATTCAATGTTTGCAGGTATGGCAAAGTCTATGGATAAAGTATTAAACTTTTACCCAAGAACAGAGAGATTTGATGCAATTATGGATATCTACTTTGGAGGTTTATCTTTTGTAGTAAATAGTTTCTATGCAAGAGTTGATGCTGAATGGGATGCTGCAGACAATGCAATGGATGTATTAGGAATGCAAAGTTTTGTAGCTCAATACGGAAACGGATTAGGAGCTTATAACTTCTATAGAAGAACTGGATTCCCAACTACGTTACAGCCAAATATTGAGCCAAACCCAGGAGGATTTATCCGTTCATTCTATTACCCAGCTGACCATGCGAATAATAATTCTAATATTAGCCAAAAAAGTGGTGTAACAGATCCAGTATTTTGGGATAATGGTGGAGCATCACCTGGATTTCCAGCTGCTAATTAATAACTAAAAAATAATAAAAGATGAAAAAACAAATAAATAAGATAGTTTTATTACTACTTTCTGTTATTGTAATAAGCAGTTGTGAGAGTGATGATAAATCTATTGATCAAGTCTTTGCCGGTGTTGAATACGGTGCTGTACTTAGAAAGTTAGAGATAACTTCAGGAAGTTATAACTTATCAGATTTAAACTCAGCTTTTTCAGTTGTTGTTGAAGAACAAGACGAAGAGTATGGAGCTTTATTATCTGAAGTAGACGTATATGTTTCAGGTGGACAAGCATCTGGAGAAGCTATGGTAAAAACTATACCAGCTAGTGCTTTCACTATTGGTGATAAAGGATTACCTGTTACTGAAATTTCAGTAACTCTAGGTGAAGCTCTAACAGCTTTAGGTCTTGGAACTAATTATGGTGTAGGTGATGTATTTGGTATACGTCTATCACTAAAATTAACTGATGGTAGAGAATTTTCTGCTGCATCAGCTAGTGGAAGTTTACAAGGTTCTTACTTCTCTTCTCCATTCTTTTACACTTCAGCTATATTATGTACTCCAAAACCAGGAGATTACGTAGTTGATATGCAAGATTCTTATGGAGATGGATGGCAAGGTGACGGAATAAAAGTTACTTTTGATGGTGGACCAAGAAATGCTGAAGTAGTTTACATTGATATGTTAAGTTCTTATTCAGGAGGACCAGCATGTTGTGGTTGGACTGATTCTACAGAAACTTTAAATGTTCCTGCTGGAACTGAAGGGTTTGCTTGGGAATACACAGGAGATTCTTACCCAGGTGAGGTATCTTTCCAAATTTATGCTCCAGATGGTTCTTTATTACTATCGGCATCTAACCCATCACCAGGATCTTTAACAATTCTAAATTGTTTATAAGACACGATTTCATTTAATCTTAGTAAGATAAGATTTAATATAAAATCTAAAACCTTCCAAATTAATTTTTGGAAGGTTTTTTTATATCGATTAATAAAATAATGATGGGTTGCACTGAATAAAAAGTCATAATTATAATACCTTTACATCATCTATGGAAAACACAACAATTTTTGGATTAAGAGCAATCATTGAGGCTATTGATAGTGGATCAACAATAAATAAAGTATACCTTCAGAAAGGTCTTAGAGGAAATTTATTTTTTGAATTAGAAACACGTATCAAAAAAGAAAAGATTACTACAAGTTTTGTTCCTGTGGAAAAACTAGATCGACTTTCTAAAAATAAAAACCATCAGGGAGCAGTTGCTCAGATTTCACCTATTGAATTTGCTGATTTAGAAAAATTAATCGAAACTAGTCTAGAGGCTACAGATGCTCCGCTATTCTTACTTCTAGATCAAATCTCTGATGTGAGAAATTTTGGAGCTATTATAAGAACTGCAGAATGTACTGGAGTTAACGGAATAATTATTCAGCAAGGAGGTAGTGCTCCAATTAACGCAGAAACTATTAAAACCTCAGCTGGTGCAGCTTTTAAACTTCCTATCTGTAGGGTTAATCATATAAAAGATGCCATTTATACATTACAAGCCTCTGATATAAAAATTGTTGCAGCTACAGAAAAAACAGAAGACTTACTGTATGCAGTAGATTTCAAACAACCTATTGCTATTGTTATGGGATCTGAACACAGAGGAGTTAACCCGTCTGTTCTAAAAATTGTAGATTATAAAGCAAAACTTCCTTTATTAGGGTCTATAGATTCATTAAATGTTTCTGTGGCTTGTGGTGCTTTATTATATGAAGCTATTCGTCAAAGATTATCGTAATCTTTTTAAATAAAATCTAATAAGCTACTCTAAGTCTTTATTGAACTCCTCCTCTATCTTTGGTGGAGAAAAATTGCCGTTTTCATCAAATAATAAATCAAATTCAGACTTTGAAAATTGATATTGCTCTTTTATAATTCCTTGTTTTCTATATAAGATGGAAAATAATAGGCCAATGACAAACCCCGATAAATGTCCTTCCCAAGAAATTCTATCTTCTGTAGGTAGTATAAACCAAATCATACTTCCATACAAAAAGATAACAACTAAAGACATGGCTATAAGCCTATAGTGTTTTCTGATAATACCACTGAAAAAAATAAAACTAAATAACAAATAAATAGTTCCACTTGCTCCTATATGATGTGAATCTCTAGCAATAGTCCAACAAATTAAACCCGATAAAAGAGTTCCATAAATAAGAACCTTATGGGCAATTTGTCTGTAGAAATAAAATAATGAGGCTAGCAATACAAATAAAGGCATAGAATTGTTAGAGAGATGAGAAGCATCACTATGTATGAATGGAGATAAAAAAATACCTCTAAGGCCTTTAATTTCTCTTGGGAGAATTCCATAAGAATTAAAATTATACCCAAATCTAATTTCTACCCAATAAATAAGCCATATGGCCAGGATAGCAACTACTGGAATATAGAGTACATTTTTATGATAACTAAGAGCATTGTTATTTTGCATACATAAATCTTATCAAAAATAAATCCATTTACTAAATTAACAACTTCTGTCATAAATCTTTACTATTTTTATACTTATGAATGAACCTTTGGCAGAAAGAATACGTCCCAAATCACTTGAAGACTATATCAGTCAGCGCCATTTAATCGGTGATCAAGGGATTTTAACATCGCTAATTAAAAAAGGCATACTTCCGTCTATAATATTTTGGGGACCTCCTGGCATTGGGAAAACCACATTGGCTAATATTATAGCAACAACATCTGAGCGCCCTTTTTTTACTCTTAGTGCTATTAGCTCTGGGGTAAAGGATGTCAGAGACATCATAGATAAAGTAAAAAAAGGCAGTGGTTTATTTACAACTAAAAACCCCATATTATTTATAGATGAAATTCACCGTTTTAGCAAATCTCAACAAGACTCTTTATTAGGAGCCGTAGAAAAAGGATGGGTTACCCTTATTGGAGCAACTACCGAAAATCCAAGCTTCGAAGTCATACCAGCACTATTATCTAGATGTCAAGTATATATCTTAAACTCATTTGATAAAAGTGATTTAATAGTATTACTAAAAAGAGCCATTAAAAAAGATACTATTTTATCAAAAAAACAGATTAAACTAAAAGAAACTGATGCCTTGCTTCAAGTTTCTGGAGGTGATGCACGCAAATTATTGAATATTTTCGAATTGGTAGTAGGGAATGAAGATAAGATTACGATCACGAACAAATTAGTCCTAGAAAAAATTCAAAAAACATCGGTTAGATATGATAAAACTGGTGAACAGCACTACGATATTGCTTCTGCCTTTATAAAATCTATTAGAGGAAGTGACCCTAATGGTGCAGTATATTGGCTTGCAAGAATGATAGAAGGAGGTGAAGATGTAAAGTTTATAGCCAGAAGATTACTTATCGCTGCTGCTGAAGATATTGGAAATGCCAACCCAACTGCATTAATTTTAGCCAATAATACATTTCAAGCTGTAAGTGTTGTTGGCTATCCAGAATCTAGAATTATTTTAAGCCAATGTGCCGTATACCTAGCAAATTCTCCTAAGAGTAATGCCTCGTATATGGCCATAAATAAAGCTCAAGAAATTGTAAAAAAAACAGGTGACTTACCTATACCGCTTCACTTAAGAAATGCGCCTACAAAATTAATGAAAGCCCTAGATTACGGAAAAGACTATAAATATGCTCATGATTACAAAGGGAATTTTGTGCTCGAAGAATTTTTACCTGATAGTATTTCTAACACAAGAATATATGAACCTGGTGAAAGCTCAAGAGAAGAACAGTTTCGACAAAAACTTAAAAAAACATGGGGAGATAAATATGGATATTAAAACTTGATTTGCAGCGCTCTTGTTACTAATAATTGTTCCTCATAATATTCAGCAAACCAATGTTTCCCAGTATTAATTAATACTCCGTTTTTGTTCTTTATAATAAATACATTTTTATTACTCGTCTTAAGAATCTCAAAAACAAGTTCATTGTTAGAGTTTATAAGCTGATACCCTGTTTTACTTTTCTGAGCATTCAATGAAAGCTCTTTAGATGCTTTTATTTCCTTCTTACTTGTTGTATTTGAAGTAACTAATGGTATTGGAATCTCTTTAGCTATTTGAGTTGCCTTTGGTTTTTGTTCCTTTTTTTTAATTGTTTGTAAAGAGAAAGAATCATAAATTTCTTGTAAATTTTCAATTGTAGAAAAAGCATTTCTAATCGATTGTCTGTAAGACCTTTCAAAATCCTTAAGTTTACTAGTCCCTAACTTTGAAGTATATAACAATTTTCCATTACAATCTATTAATTCTATATAGTTTCTGGTAGCAAAGAGGTTAGATTTATCTTTTACATCTACATACAACGCACTGCATTTATTGTAATATAATTCTTCTGGAAGTTCTTCATTATCTAAATACACTACATAACCTGCTTTGGAAAATAAAAATTTTGTAAAAGAATTGGCTTTGTAACGGTCTATTTGTTTTAAGAAATCAAATGTACTTTTAACAATTACGTACTGTTTATTTGAAGGGATCCTTTTTTGACCAAAAGAGGAAGAAGTTAAAAAAACAAGTATAAAAAAAAAGTATCTATATTTCATATTTAATCTATTACAATATTAAATCCAAAGTTAAAAGCAACAGTATTTGCAGTGGATACATCTGCAACACCTAATATATTATCTAGTCCGCCAAATACATGTAATTTTCCTAATTGAAGGGATGTTGCAGCACCAAAAATTGTTGAAGAATAGTCATTAATTGTATGGGTAAACTTTGTGTGAATTTTTTTTGATAGTGATGCCTCATAAAAACTAGTAAAAGAAAATTGAGGTTTTATTGGTCTCATGGTATTATGAATTTGAAAGCCTATAGCGTTGTAATAGTATTCTTTGTGTGTTTTTGAATAACAACTTTTGTCTCGTCTTTCACCAAAACTATATTTAAATGCCGCATTTATTTTCATTGGCCTCCAAGAGGTATAGCCTTCATAGGTCTGTTCAGTAATAACTTTATCTTTAAAATCTTGTTCAACCTGTTGCCAGTAATTACTTAGACTTGAGGAGTCATATTGAAAATTTAAACCGTCTAAAACATAGTCCCCTTCAATATTAAAATTTTTAGTGTTTTTAGAGTGCTTTATAAAACCTATATCCAGTAAACTTCCAGAAAATTCCAGTTGAGGTGTAAAATGGTACGTAAGACCAACATCTAATCCTAGTCCTAAATTACCACCGAGAAATGTTCTTGAAAAATATTCATTTGGATCATCTACATATTCATCATCAGCATCAACAATTCCGGAAGTTCTAATTTGTCCGTTTATATTATTTAAGGATTGTCGTATGATATTTTCATTGCTGGTAGATGAGACATAGGTTCCATAATTATTCAGAGATTCGATATTTATACTGGAGGAGTAAATTTTAACTCTGGCTCCAATATTGAGTTTCTCACTAATTTTTTTTGATATTCCTGCGTGTAAAACTCCAAGAAAATCACCTTTCAGAGAAACCTGAGATAAAGAAAAGCTCCGATTTAAGAAGGGTTCATTTCCATAATAAAATAATTCTATAAAATCTTTGGGCATATAACTAATAAAATCAAGCTCTTCATAAAATCCAAAGCTTAAGTAGGTTTTTTTATCCAATCTAAAACCAACATTTAAAACATCGACTTTAGTATTAAAACTCATATAATCTGTTGAATTAATTTTATTGAGCACTTGTTCAAATCTAGTTCTAAAGGCTCTGGAGTCATTAGAAAATAAATCATTAAGATTAAATCCAGTAAGTCCAATATTAAAAGAGAAGTCCGATAACATAGGGATACCATAATGGCTTCTAAAATTTGTTTCTGCACCAGGGTTTAACAGAAGTGTTTGTGGAGACTCTGCGAAAGAAAAAGCTAATTTCTGTTGAGATTTTAATGAAATTGCAGAAATTAAAAATATGAGTAAAACTATTTTTTTCATTTTTTAAATACTTAAATAAAAAGTTCCTGTAGATTTGAACTTAATGATTTGGTAAATATTTGGATCAATTTGTGAAGATGAAGGATTTAATTTCACCTCAACTTTAACTTTTCTTGAAGTTAGAAATACTGGAAAAGCAGCAATTTCAATAGAATCTGACACAACATAATTCAAATCTTGAGCAGCTATATTAAAGCTAGGAATAGTTCGGGTGATATTATCATTACCGTCATAAAAAACAATATTAACCTCAAAAGATCTATCAAATCTATTTTCAATTTCAAAATCAAAAACAGCTTGAATTATATCATTTCTAATCGCAGATGATTTAAAAACTCTAAAATCAGAGGTATCTGAAATCATAGGTATTTCGGAAGCTGAAGCAGTGTCAAAAAAATCATTTTGATCCAATTCAAAATAAACCAAAGGAGCAGTAATTACAGGATCAACATTTAAATTAAT
>Ga0228626_1000929_pt1 | contig 12283 bp, 10 predicted proteins | sample 31DmetaG_FD_183028 | JGI IMG/M metagenome (GOLD analysis project Ga0228626, IMG submission 183028) | Seawater microbial communities from Monterey Bay, California, United States - 31D | ecosystem: Environmental > Aquatic > Marine > Coastal | place: USA: California | collected 2016-10-26
CTCCCTTGTTCGTATCAACATTCAAATCTGTGACGCTCACATAGAAGTCATGTCTTACCTTAGTAGGACTTGTGGTGGTCGGCGAGAACGCACCTAACCATAGGGAAACAATAACTAACAATACTTTCATACGCGTGAAAATAAAGCATTTTTCAACCCTAACCGTGCTTCTGTTCGGGCTATTTCTGCCAACTGTTGGGCTCGCTCAAGCCGTGCTTATCCATGAAGGTCCCGCTTATCAAACCGGCATATGCGAACCGAGCATATCTGTAGACCCAACGAATACCCAGAATGTATATGCCGCATCGGTATTGAATAATTTCTACCAAAGCACGGACGGTGGATTGCATTGGACACAAAAGACTATTTCAAGTCCTTACGGCGTTTGGGGCGATCCATGTTTGGTGACCGATTTTAAAGGGCGCACCTATTTTTTCCACCTGAGCGACCCCGAAGGCACGAATTGGAATAGTGATCAGATACTGGACCGAATGGTTTGCCAGACTAAAGACGGTCCCAACGACACCTTCAATGACGGCAGCTTTACTGCGGTAAATGGTAAAAAACACGATAAAGAATGGACTGCAGTAAATCCGAAAAACGGTGCCATCGCATTGAGTTGGACCCAATTCGATCGCTACGGGACAGACGATCCCGAATGCCACTCGCGCATATTATTTAGCGAGAGCCGAAATCAAGGCGAAAGCTGGTCTACCCCGGAAGAGATTTCCTCCTTTTTAGGAAATTGCATTGATGATGATGGAACTGCTGAGGGTGCTGTGCCCGCGTACGGGACAAAAAACGAAGTCTACGTAGGCTGGGCGCTCGATGAAAGTATTTGGATGAGCATTAAGAACGGAAAACGTTGGGAAACCAGGCCCATCGCGCGACAAGAAGCCGGCTGGACACAGAGTTACACTGGGTTTAACCGTTGCAATGGTATGCCCGTAACCGTTGTAGACCACTGTAAAGACAGTCCGTTTTATGGCCGGGTTTATGTGTGCTGGGGCGATCAAAACAAGAAATTTGGAGGTGAAATTTACTTTGCCTTTAGTGATGATCGCGGTAAAAACTGGTCTGATCCCAGGCGTATTTCTCAAGGAGGAAAAAGCGATCAATTCCTTCCCTGGCTTACAATTGATCCAACAACCGGTGCACTCTTCGCCGTATACTATGACCGCCGCGAGACCGCTTCTCCAACTGAAACAAACACCTATTTAGCACAAAGTACAGACGGCGGGGCGCATTGGAGTGAATTAAAAATAAATAACGCACCGTTCTATCCTTCTGATGAATTTTTCATGGGTGATTACAACCACATCAGCGCACACGGCGGCATCGTTCGTCCGATCTGGACCGAATTACGAGACGGTAAAAAATCGATTTGGACTTATCCTCTTGACTTTAAATTTAGCATACATCAGTAATGAATCTACTCATCGTAAGTACCTCTACCGTTTACGGCGAACCCTACCTTAGTTATCTCAAAGAAGAGTGCGCCGATTTCTTTACCAACGCACCTAAAATCCTTTTTATTCCATTCGCCCGGCCTGGCGGTATGACTCACGAGGCCTATACAGCGAAGGCTAAAGAAGTTTTCGCCCCATGGGGGTTCGAAATGCGCGGTGCGCATGAGTTTGCCGATGCCGATGAAGGTTGCCGTTGGGCTGATGGCTTTTTTACGGGTGGGGGGAACACTTTCGTTTTAGCTAAAACGCTCCATGAAAGTGGCTATTTCAAGGCAATAGATTCAGCAGTTCGCGAAGGGAAGCCGTATATGGGAACGTCTGCAGGTTGCAACATGACGGGCCTAAGTATCTGTACAACCAACGATATGCCTATTGTGTATCCGCCAACTTTCGACGCATGGGGATGGGTTCCCTTCAACATTAACCCGCACTACTTGGATCCAGTGGAAGGAAGCACTCATATGGGAGAAACTAGAGCGACACGAATAAAGGAATTTCACGAATTCAATGATCAACCTGTTTACGGTCTTCGAGAAGGCTCTTGGATTCGTGTACACGGGACCTCAATGGAATTAAAAGGTGCGCATACGGCGCGTATTTTTACTTTAAATCATGTCAAAGACGTTTTGGAAATAAGAATGGAACATTTTTAAAACCTATCTTTGACATTAAATCCATAGAAATATCAAATCGATCGTAATGAAAAAATTAATTTTATTAGTCTGTATTTTTCTAACGTCCAATCTTTCAACATATGGGCAAAGTAAGTGGTCCTATATTACTACAGTCGAAGAGAATATTCATGTATCCGATGTTCGTCCTTCGTACAACTTCATTAATTTAAGTGTCCCCGCAGGAAATGCAGGTATGAGGATGGGGGCATTTTACACCCATGATGATAAAATTAGTGCTGAAGCAACACTTGGTGTTATCGGTATAAGTACTCCAAACAGGTTTTCTTCAGGCTTGGTACCAATCGAAGTCATTGGTCATTACAACGTTTTACCAGATCTGCCCATTGATTGGTTGTCAAAATTCAATCTAGATCTGGGTATAGGAGCTGGATTAGCTGAATCTAGTCCTGGTAATTATGGTTTTGCCGAACACATGGTTGTTGGTGCTACAGCAGAATTAGGGAATCTATTACCCTTTGGAACATTGATGATGGGAACCCGATATACAATGTTTATTGATGACTATATAGATGGCTACGTTAACGGTTCTGGAAATGATAAAATTCTTCGATTTTTTACTGGTGTTAGAATTGACTTAGGGAAATCAAACAATGCTGATGAACTCTTGGAGGCGAAAAATACAATCGACAAACTATCTGGTGATTTAACGGCAGCAGTTCTAGCATTTGATGACTTATCCGCCCAGAAAGAAGGGGAAAAATCACGTTTAGAGGCAGAAAATGCGAAATTAAAGGAGCAACTTGAATCTACAGAAAACGGTAATTCTAGTACTAGTATTGAAGCAACAGAAATTATCAATGAATTCAACGGATATCATGTTGTGATTGGTTCATTCCCTGAAAAGTCGTTAGCTGATGATTACTCGGCCACTTTAAATATTGACGGGCTTGAAGTAAAATATGTAGAAAGTATTCCAACATATAGAGTTGTGCTTAGCGAGCATAAAGAATTAAGAGCTGCTCTTGAAGCACTTGAGAATGCAAGAGGAATAACCCCAAATGCTTGGATTGCCGTGTATTAAACGGCAATAAAGTTCATAAAAACCCGCCTCTAATGGCGGGTTTTTTTTGGCCTAATAATCCTTAAATTTGTCGCTCCATCAGACACTATGAAAAAAACAGCATTGATAGTTCTCGACGGTTGGGGACGCGCCGATAATCCTGAAGTAAGCGCCATAGACAAGGCAAATACACCCTTTGTCGATAGTCTCTACCAGAACTACCCACAAACTTGGATCAAAACCTCAGGGTTAGATGTCGGTCTTCCAGATGGGCAGATGGGCAATTCAGAAGTTGGCCATATGAATCTAGGAGCTGGCCGTGTTGTCTACCAAGATTTAGTGAAAATTAATCTTGCAGCGAAGAACGGCGATTTCGCTAACGAACCTACACTTCATAATGCTTTAGCACATGCCAAAGCCACAGGTGGAAACATACATATTACGGGTCTATTGAGTGATGGCGGGGTTCACGCACATATCAATCATGCAAAAGCGCTGTGCAGCTGGCTGTATGCTGAAGCATTTGAAAACGTCTTTGTTCACGCATTTACTGATGGACGAGATACCGATCCTCAAGGCGGTGCAGATTACCTACAGGATTTGATGGATCACATGGATACAACGACCGGTCGTATAGCCAGTGTTATAGGGCGCTACTACGCCATGGATCGAGACAAGCGCTGGGAGCGCGTTGCACGCGCTTACCACCTACTAGTCAATGGTAAAGGAACAGCTACTCAGGATGTCATTGGCGCAGTAAAAGCGCGGTATGCGGCAGGAACAACAGATGAATTCATGGAACCGATTTTCGTCGCGAACGACGAGGGAAATCCATTGGCGTGTATAAAAGAGAATGATGTTGTGCTAGTCTTTAATTTCCGTACCGATCGTGGTCGCGAGATCACTGAAGTATTGACGCAGCGAGATTTCCCAAAGCACAACATGAGTGCATTGAATTTACACTATGTCACCATGACTAGCTATGACGATACTTTTAAGGGCGTTGAGGTAGTTTTTCGAAAGGATAATCTATCGAATACTTTAGGCGAAGTTTTGGAAACAGCCGGCAAGACACAAATTAGAATTGCTGAAACGGAAAAGTATCCGCACGTAACTTTCTTCTTTTCAGGCGGCCGCGAAGAACCTTTTAAAGGCGAGGAACGTTTGTTATGCCCATCACCGAAGGTAGCCACTTATGACCTACAACCTGAAATGAGTGCAGGAGACATTAGAGATGCAATCGTACCGAAGCTAAAAGAAGGAACAACCGATTTCATTTGCTTGAATTTTGCCAACCCCGATATGGTAGGGCATACAGGGGTTATGGATGCAGCAGTTAAGGCCTGTGAGACAGTAGACCATTGCTTACAATCGGTAGTGGAAGCAGGATTAGAAAAAGAGTATCAGTTTATCATTCTCGCCGACCACGGGAACGCAGATTGTATGCTAAACGAAGATGGAAGCCCCAATACAGCGCACACCACCACTGTAGTACCCTGTTTCCTGGTTGGCTCTTCGTCGCAAAACTTAGCATTGAAGGAAGGAAAATTAGGCGATATCGCACCAACCATATTGGCACTGATGGGCGTTGTGCAACCGGAAGAAATGACGGGAGAAAATTTATTGAAAGCGAATAAATGATAAAATATAAAAGCGCTGAGCAAATAGAATTGATGCGTGAAAGCGCACAATTGGTAAGCAAGACCTTAGGGATGCTTGCACCGCTAGTAGTGCCTGGTGCTATACCGTTAGAATTGGATAAAAAAGCTGAAGAGTTCATCCGAGACCACGGCGGCGAACCTGGATTTCTAGGAATGTATGGTTTTCCAAACAGCCTGTGCATGTCTCCAAACGCGCATATTGTGCACGGCATCCCTGGTAAATCACCGCTTCAAGAAGGCGATATCATGAGTGTAGATTGCGGGGTATTCATGAACGGCTATTATGGTGACCACGCGTATACTTTTCCCATCGGTGAAGTTGATGAAGCAACAGCTAAATTATTAGAGGATACCAAAGCATCACTATATGCCGGTATTCGAGAAGTACGCGCAGGTAATCGTATTGGGGATATAGGTGCTGCTATTCAAGAATACACTGAAAGTAGAGGATATGGCGTTGTTCGTGAACTCGTAGGACACGGTTTAGGAAAAAAAATGCACGAAGAACCGCAAGTACCGAACTACGGTAAGCGCGGCAGAGGTAAGAAAATTCAGGAAGGATTGGTCATTGCCATCGAGCCCATGATCAACCTAGGCACACAGCGCATCAAACAGCTGGAAGATGGATGGACCATCCTTACGGCGGATGGAAAATACAGCGCACACTTTGAACACGATGTAGCAGTCGTTAACGGTGAGCCTGAAATTCTAAGTACCTTCCAATACATTTATGACGCGTTGGGTATGGAACCTGCGGAATACGAGAAATTATGATTTCTAGCATTATGAAATGGGCATTGGCCAAAGTGCCACGCCCCCTTCTTATTCGATTAAGCTATTTGGTTCAATGGGTTGCACCCGTACTTTTCAAAGGCTCTAAATTTATCGACCCCATAGACGGACGAGGATATAATAGATTCTTTCCTTATGGCTACGGCCCTAACCAGCGTGAAAATGCCTTGTGTCCGGGGACCAATTCATTGGAGCGTCATCGTCTCTTATGGCTCTACCTTAAAGACTACACCAACTTTTTAACTGAACCGCAAAAGCTTCTGCATATTGCACCAGAACAGTGTTTCTATGGTCGCTTTAAGAAAATGAAGCATTTGGACTATACCACAGCTGACCTCTTTTCGCCATTAGCAGATCTTCGCTTTGATGTACAGAACATCCCGTTAGAAGACAACACGTATGATACCATTTTCTGTAATCACGTTTTAGAACATGTGGATGACGACCAACAAGCTATGCGTGAACTGCGCCGTATTTTAAAGCCCGGCGGTTTAGCCATCATGCAAGTTCCTTTGGACCCAGATTACGCTAAAACGGATGAAGACCCTAGCATTAAAGATCCTGCGGAACGTGAGCGTCGTTTCCGTCAGTACGATCATGTTCGTTTGTACGGTCAAGATTACCCTGAGCGCTTAACTACGGCAGGTTTCAAAGTAACGACCTTTGACGCAGGTAAAGAATTGCCGGCGGAATGGTTCTCAAAATATGCGCTCCCTAAGCGCGAAATGTTGTACGTCTGTACGAAGTAAAATTTAGAAACATCTTTGATTCATGGGCGAGCGTAAGCGAGCCCACGATCCCAGCACCCAGCATAAAAAAACCCGCGGCCATAGGCCGCGGGTTTTTAGTATCTATAGTGTAGGTTCCGGTTATTTCAACCAGCCCGCAATCATCCGTTGCATTTTCTCTTCTTCCTCTTGAGCTAATAAAGGATCAACTAGAATACGACCACTGTGCTCATCAATCATGATTTTCTTGCGCTGTGCTAATTCCATTTGGCGCTGCGGTGGAATCACGAAGAATGAACCTGCAGATGCACCACGTTCCACAGAAACGACAGCCAACTTATTTTTAGTTGCGGTACGAATACGATCGTATGCTTCTGCCAAACGAGACTCAATAGTACCTTTAGTCTCTTCAGACTTAGCCAAAAGCATTTCCTCCTCTTTCTGCGTCTCAGACATAATACTGTCCAATTCCGCTACCTTGTGATCAAGGTGCTGCTTGCGCTCTGCAAAACGCTCTCCCGCCTCCGCATTTACCTCTTTCTTTGAATCGATACGGGCATTGAATTCCTTAATACGCTTTTCTGCTAATTGGATTTCCAACTCTTGGTACTCAATCTCTTTAGCGATGGCTTCAAACTCGCGATTGTTGCGAACTTGCTCCTGATCCTTGGCATATTTCGCCATTTTCTCCTCGCTCTCTTTGATTAAGAGTAATTTGTCCTTGATATCTTGTTCTAGATCTGCAACCTCGTTGTTTACTTTCTCCATACGAGTCTCTAAACCAGCTACTTCAATTTCCAAATCTTCTACCTCCAATGGGAGTTCACCGCGCATCGCACGAATCTCGTCGATACGACGATCAATAATCTGTAGATCGTAAAGTGCTCTTAGCTTGTCTTCTACGCTGATCTCTTTTGCCTTCTTAGCCATACTAATAGTACTGAATAGGATTTGTGTTTACCTCTGTTGTGAGGACGGCAAATTTAGGGAATTTTTTCTCAATGAACTCAGCAATTAGACCGATTGTAAACTGCTCACTTTCAAAATGTCCAACATCCAATATTGTTATCGCAGCATCTGCATCAAAGAATTGATGGTATTTGTAATCAGCGGTGATAAACACATCCGCCTTTACGGCCTTTGCTGCACCAAGCAAAAAACTTCCGGATCCCCCGCAAACACCGACCGTACGGACTTTATCTGCAATAGGTTTTGTATATCGAATGGTCGTCCCAAACGTTGTTTTTACATGTTCTAAAAAGGCATCAAACGGCATTGCTTCCGGCAATTCCCCATACGCTCCAGCACCATAGTCGGTTGCCTTATTCGCGATGTTTAACCACTCATAGGCCATCTCTTCGTATGGATGGGTAGTACGTGCCGCATGCTCCACGGCCGATATCGCGAAATTGGGTACAATAAATTCCAATTTTACCTCATCAACCTCTTCTCGTATACCTATTTCACCAACAACCGGATTTGTGCCCTGAGTTGGCTTGAATGTTCCTTTACCGTTTGTCGTAAAGCTACACTCTTGATAAGCACTTACCTTTCCTCCTCCAGCTGCAAATACTGCTTCAGCGACCTCTTTTCGTGCTGCCCTCGGTACATACACCTGGAATTTATAAAGCGTATCAGCCATAGGGCTAAGCACTTTATGATCTGAAACACCCAGCAAAGACATGATTTTAGCATTTACACCCCACAATACATTATCTAAATTTGTGTGAATCGCATAGATCGCGATATTGTGTTTTATGGCTTTCATAATAACGCGTTCAACATAAGTACGTCCATTGAAGCGTTTCAATCCACTAAAAACAATGGGGTGGTGTGCAATAATGCACTGGACCTTTTTTTCTATGGCCTCATCCACAACCGATTCCAGACAATCCAATGCTACTAACACGCCACTGGTTTCCCAGTCCAGCGCTCCAACAATGAGTCCACTATTATCGTAAGACTCCTGAAGCACCGGGGGCGCCCACTCTTCTAAAGCGTTTATTATTTCTCCTATTCTCATATTCCGAATTTAGGGCTCTTCTGCCGCATCACAATAGCACCCATAAAAAAAGTCCCCGAACCCAAGGGCCCGAGGACTTCATAAGACTCTAACAAGATTTACTTGTTATCGTTATCCATTTGCTCTTTCAAAGCTGCTAAAGCATCTAGATCGCCCATAGTTGAACGCTCTACGTTTTGGTTAGGTACAGAAACGTTTCCGCCTTTGTTACCACCTCCGCCACTACGGCCTTTCTTCATTTCAACCTCCTTATATGTGCCTACGTGAGACACAACAATACGGCGGTTGTCCTTATTGAATTCAATTACTTTGAATTCAGCAGTTTCACCTTTTTCAAGCTTCGCACCATCTTCCTTCGTGATATGACGTGCAGGACAATACGCTTCAACGCCATCGTAAGCATCAAACTTAACATCACCACCCTTATCACCAGAATTAATCATGGTACCAGTGACAGTCTTACCTACGGCGAATACATCAGTATATGCATCCCACGGATTAGACTCAACTTGTTTATGGCCTAAACTCAAACGACGATTATCTGCATCGATATCAAGAACTACTACCTCTAACTTGGCGCCAATGGTTGTAAACTCTGAAGGATGCTTGATTTTTTTCGTCCAGCTCAAATCAGAAATGTGGATCAAACCATCAATTCCTTCTTCCAGCTCTAAGAATATACCGAAGTTCGTGAAGTTACGTACTGTACCCTCGTGCTTCGAGCCCTGCGGGTATTTAGTAGTAATATCGGTCCATGGATCTGTAGTTAATTGCTTGATACCCAAACTCATCTTACGGTCTTCACGGTCTAATGTTACAACTTCCGTCTCTACTTCGTCGCCAACTTTCATGAAGTCACCAGCACTACGTAAGTGTGCTGACCAGCTCATTTCACTAACGTGAATCAGACCTTCAACTCCAGGAAGAATTTCAACGAATGCTCCATAATCTGCCAAAACAACTACTTTACCTTTCACCTTGTCACCAACGCTTAGGTTTTCGTCTAGGGCATCCCATGGGTGCTTCTCAAGTTGCTTGAGACCTAATTGAATACGCGTTTTACCTTCATCGAAATCAAGGATTACTACGTTAATTTTTTGATCCAATTCTACAACTTCAGACGGGTGGTTGATACGGCTCCAGCTCAAATCAGTGATGTGAACCAGACCATCTACACCGCCCAAGTCGATGAATACACCGTACGAAGTAATATTCTTAACGGTACCTTCAAGAACTTGTCCTTTCTCCAATTTACCAATGATCTCTTTTTTCTGCTCTTCAAGATCTGCCTCGATAAGTGCTTTATGAGAAACAACGACATTTTTGAATTCGTGGTTGATTTTAACCACTTTGAATTCCATTGTTTTATCAACATATTGGTCGTAATCGCGGATTGGCTTAACGTCGATTTGCGATCCCGGCAAGAATGCCTCTAAACCGAATATATCTACGATCATACCACCTTTCGTACGTGCCTTAACGTAACCTTTAACGATTTCATCGTTATCATGCGCTTCGTTAACACGGTCCCAAGCTTTGATCGAACGCGCTTTTCTGTGTGATAATACCAACTGACCGTTTTTGTCTTCCTGACGATCAACCAATACTTCTACCGTATCGCCAACTGCTAATTCTGGGTTGTAACGGAACTCATTCAAGCTCACTACACCTTCACTCTTAGAGTTGATGTCGATAATTACTTCGCGGTCAGTCTTTACGGTAACCTTACCTTCAACGACCTGATGCTCAACCGAAGAACCTAAAGTTTCTGCATACAGATCAACCAACGCTTGACGTTCGCCGCTATCTGTATCTGCACCGCCTTCTACGTCTGCCCAACTAAATGCAGGAGCTTCAGGAACGACTTCCTCAGCAACTTCTTCAGTTGCGGCTGCAACAGGAGCCTCAGAAACTACTTCCTCAGTAACTTCTTCAGTTGCGGCTGCAACAGGAGCTTCAGGAACGACTTCCTCAGCAACTTCTTCAGTTGTGGCTGCAACGGGCGTTTCTACTACGGTTTCTTCTGTTTTTGGAGCTTCCTGAGCTGGAGTCTCTTGTTGTACCTCTTCTGCAGGTACTTGATTCTCTTCTGACATGAGAGATTTACTTGTATCTCAGAGCTTTGCACACACTTCCCATTAACTCTAAGAGTGGTTGTAGTTATTAGTAGTCCTCTTCGGTGGTATGCTTCATGTCCGAAAAGGGGTGCAAATATATAAACTATTAAAACATAAAACCACTGTAAATCAAACAAAAAGGCCTCGGGAAAACAATTTTCCCGAGGCCTTTAATTTTCCGTTCAATGGAATTACTTCAATTTTTCTTTTAGCAAGTCCGTTGTGGTCGATCCTGGACGTTCAATCGGCATTCCCATTGCACGGTCCCAAATTAAATTTGATAACGTTCCTAGCGAACGTGCTACACCAAACAATACTGTGTAGAATTCATATTCTACCAAGCCATAATGGGTGAGCAATTGACCACTGTGTGCATCCACATTCGGCCATGGATTCTTGACTTTACCAGTAGCGCTTAAAATATCTGGCACCACCTCATAGATCATACTTACAATTTTAAACAACTCTGAATTTGGCATTTTCGCCTTTGCAAACTCACGTTGCGCTGTATATCGAGGATCGGTCTTACGTAACACCGCATGTCCAAAACCTGGAATAACTTTACCGTCCGCAAGTGTTTTTTTACAATAACTAGCAATCTGCTCTTTAGTAGGCAAACCACCTCCCAATTCTTGACGCATGTTATTAATCCAACGAATAACCTCTTGATTCGCGAGGCCGTGTAAAGGACCCGCTAGACCATTCATACCGGCAGCAAAACTCAAATACGCATCACTTAACGCAGACCCTACCAAATGTACTGTATGTGCACTCACGTTTCCACCTTCGTGATCGGCGTGAATAGTCATGTACAAACGCATCAATTCTTTGAACTCATCGTTATCGAAGCCCAACATGTGTGCGAAGTTACCCGACCAGTCTAAGCTCGGATCTGGTTCAATATGCTGATCGTTATGGTACATACGACGGTAGATGTATGCAGCAACACGTGGTAAACGAGCAATGAGATTCATTGAATCTTCGTAAGTCGCATCCCAGTATTCGCTTTTGTGTACACCGCGACTATATGCCTTTGCAAATTCACTTTCCGTGCGCATTGCCATAATAGCTACAGTAAACTGTGTCATCGGGTGAGTGCGGGTTGGAAGTGCATCAATAGCCTTGAACACATGAACCGGAACGTTATTACGACGTACCCAGTTGTTACTCAAGCGGCGTGCTTCTGCCTCAGTAGGAACTTCATTCATTAACATTAAATGAAACAATCCCTCTGGTAAAGGCTGTTCGCCACCAGGATACTTAGGAAGTTTCTCTTGAAGTTCTGGAATACTAAAGCCACGGAAGCGAATACCTTCATCAGGATCCAATTTCGAAGTCTCGCAAATGAGCGCAGGCATACCGCGCATACCGCCGTAGAGCTGACTTACCTTTATCTCGCCGATAGTTTTATCGCCATTGGCTTTTAGAAAAGCCTTGGTATCGGCTACGATGTCCGGAAAGATGTCTCTGAACTGTTCTTTAATTTTTTCCATGATAGATAGGTTTTCCTGTATTATTAGCTGATGAATCGGAAGTTTTTACCTGGAAAAACTGCGTTTTCTCCGAGCTCTTCTTCAATTCTCAATAGTTGATTGTATTTCGCCATACGGTCTGAACGAGATGCAGAACCCGTTTTAATCTGACCCGTATTCAAAGCTACGGCTAAGTCTGCGATTGTTGAATCTTCTGTCTCACCCGATCTATGCGACATTACTGCGGTCATCATATGACGGTTTGCGAGCGTTACAGTATTGATGGTCTCTGTAAGGGTACCAATTTGGTTTACTTTAATCAAAAC
>Ga0228626_1000934_pt1 | contig 12246 bp, 10 predicted proteins | sample 31DmetaG_FD_183028 | JGI IMG/M metagenome (GOLD analysis project Ga0228626, IMG submission 183028) | Seawater microbial communities from Monterey Bay, California, United States - 31D | ecosystem: Environmental > Aquatic > Marine > Coastal | place: USA: California | collected 2016-10-26
CGTCCCCGTGTTCGCCTGAATGCGAGCCTTTGAATTTTGAGACAAGATCAAAGGCCTCTTCGGCGATGGCCCGCATCTGACGTAGTCCCAAATCCTGTCGCAGGTTCAAAACAGGACGCACATGCAACAACCCGACCGAGGCATGGGCATACCACGTGCCGTCCGTACCGTGTTTGTGAAAGACGTCTGTCAGCTGGCTGGTGAAATCGGCCAGATGTTCCAGAGGAACGGCGCAATCCTCGACAAAGGACACAGGCTTTCCTTCGCTGCGCATAGACATCATGATGTTTAATCCTTGCGTGCGCACACCCCAAATGCGTGCTTGGAATGTGGGGTCCTCAACCTTCAACACTCCACCTGTGGCTTTATTTTTGTCCGTCCATGAAAAACCCAGATCGCCCATCAATTCGACCAGCGCTTTGAGGCGTTTTTTGTTTTCCTCGGGCGTTTCGGCAAATTCAACCAAGAGAAGGGCGGCTGGATTTCCTTGGACGAAACTTTCAACGATGGGTCGAAACTGTGGGATATCACGCCCCAACTGGATCATATTGTGATCAACCAATTCCACAGCAATGGGGCCCAATTTAACGATGTGTTGTGCGGCGTCCATTGCCGCGTAAAATGTGGAGAAATGGCACACGCCCAATGTTTTTGTTCCCAACACAGGGGACAATTTCAAATCAATGCTTTTCGTCAGGGCCAGTGTCCCTTCAGATCCAACCAAAAGGCTGCCGATATGTGGCGTATCGCCCAAAAGGGCATCAATGTTGTACCCGCCCACGCGCCGTTGAACCTTGGGAAAGCGTGTGGTGATTTCATCCTGTTCCTGTAAGGCAAGCGTGCGCAAATCCGCATCTAATGACTGTGTTGCGTCCGCATATTCAAACCGCCGTGTTGTGCCATCAACGGTCATCGCGGTCAGAGCGCGCACATTATCCTGCATCTTGCCATATCGGATCGAACGCGATCCACAGGAATTGTTGGCCGCCATCCCTCCAAGGGTTGCGCGCGACGCAGTCGACACATCAACAGGGTACCACCATCCATCGGATTTCAATTGACGATTTAGGTTATCTAGAACCAACCCAGGTTGCACCATGGCTGTTCCCGCATCAGCATCATAATCTAGTATGTTGTTTAAATGTTTGGTGAAATCAATGATCAAGGCATCATTCACGGTTTGCCCTGATTGTGAGGTTCCCCCACCTCTTGGCAACAGTGAAATGCCCTCAGCCTTGGCAAAATCCAGTGCGGCTTCTACGTCCTGCCATGTTTTTGGGACCATGACCGCCTCCGGCATGATCTGATAGATCGAGGCATCGGTCGCATAGCGTCCGCGATCAAAAGAGGAATTCAGAATATCGCCTTCGATTTGTTTTTTTAAACGATCATAGTCTGCCATTGCACTTGACCTTTCTTGTCATCACATTCACCATTTGTAACGGTGTAGTGCAACTTTTTTCGGTTAACAGTATGAGATCAGGACGTCACTTTCTTCAAATTCCCGGACCCACCAATACACCCGAACGTATTTTGCGTGCGATGCATCGGTCGGTTATTGATCACCGTGGGCCAGAGTTCGCAGAATTAGGATTGGGTTTGCTGCGTGATTTAAAGCCGGTTTTCCAAACAGAAGGTCGTGTCGTTATCTATACCGCCTCTGGTTCCGGCGCATGGGAGGCCGCATTGGTCAATGTGTTGCAACCGGGTGATCAGGTGTTGATGTATGAAACGGGTCAGTTTTCGACATTGTGGAAAAACATGGCGACCAAGTTGGGGTATGATCCCATCTTTATCGCGGGTGACTGGCGGCGCGGCGTAGATGCGAATTTGATTGCAGATGCATTAGCCAAAGACACGGATCACAAGATTAAGGCAGTCTGCGTTGTTCACAACGATACCGCAACGGGTATTACATCCGATATCGGTGCCGTACGCGCTGCGATTGATGGTGCAGCGCATCCCGCGCTTATGATGGTGGATACCATTTCATCTCTTGGCTCTATTGATTTCAAAACAGACGCGTGGGGTGTCGATGTGGTCGTTGCAGGATCACAAAAGGGATTGATGTTGCCCCCTGGATTGTCATTCAATGCCATTTCGGAAAAAGCATGGGCCGCTTGTCAGGCGGGCGGGGATCGCCGTTCCTATTGGGATTGGCGCGATATGATGACGCCGAATGATGCGGGCTATTTCCCATACACACCCGCCACGACGCTTCTTTATGGATTGCGTGAGGCTTTGGATATGTTGGCGGGAGAAGGATTGGAGCAGGTATTTGCACGCCATGAGCGCCACGCATCAGCGACCCGCGCAGCAGTTGAGTTATGGGGGTTAGAGATTTTGGCGGTAAACCCAGACGAACGATCAAACAGCCTGACCGCTCTATTAATGCCTGATGGACAGGGGGGCGATGCGTTGCGCGCCGAAATATTGGACGGGTTTGATATGTCCCTTGGAACGGGGTTAAACAAAGTCGCTGATAAAATTTTCCGCATTGGTCATTTGGGCGACTTCAATGATTTGATGCTTATGGGAACGCTAAGTGGTGTGGAAATGGGCATGATAAGGGCAGGCGTGCCTCATCAGTCAGGTGGTGCGCAAAGTGCGTTGAAATATCTTGCCGATCACCGCATTTGATTTAACAACAGTCGAAATCATTACGATTTTTGCAGCCTACCTTTTTGCCGCCACGGCAAAGGGAATCACGGGTTTGGGTTTTTCAACGACCTGCCTACCAATTTTGGTTTTCGCGATTGGCTTAAAGGACTCGCTTTCGTTGGTGTTGATCCCATCGATCTGTTCAAATCTCGTGGTAATGCGCCAAGTGGGTCAGTTTAAATCCACGATCCTGCGGTTTTGGCCAATGCTGCTAGCAACCATTCCCAGTCTGTTACTGGGTCTGTGGGTTCTTTCAGGAACTGATGGGGCCACGGCCAAGATTATCTTAGGTCTTGTTTTGCTCATGTGGTGTAGTTTTTCATTTCTTAAACCAGATCTTCGATTGCCAAGTGGACTAGAAGACAGGCTTGCTCCTATCTCTGGCATCTGCACTGGTTTTTTAAACGGGCTAACAGGTTCACAGGTTATGCCAGTAGTTCCGTTTTTGATGTCGTTGCACCTAGGCCGGAATGCGTTTATTCAGGCCGCGAATTGTTCGTTTACAATGTCAAGTGTGATCATGATGATTGGGTTGGGATATTTGGGGCTGTTCACAGGGTCGGATGTTGTGATTTCTACCTTGGGTGTTTTATGCGTATTCATCGGCGTAAAAGTTGGGGCGGCAATTCGTGAAAGATTGTCTGAAAAAACTTTTCAAAAAATGATTTTATCGATCCTAACAACAATTAGTGTTGGTTTACTAATGTCATAATTTCTCGTGTAAGCACGGTAAAATTAAACGTGTATGAGATTGCCAGGTTTAATTATTCGCGTCCTTGAATAATAAAAAAGTCTCCATTCCGCTACTTCAAAACAAGCTAAAGCGTCTATCAATGTATGGTTAAGCAGTACAATCACCTCCGCCATCACTAAGCTCCAAACATGAGACCCCAGTTCCAGAAGCTCTATTGAAAAAATGCACATAATCTGGGGGCTGGAAGGGGGGGCAATTTATGCCGCATTTCAGCGCGGGTTGCGGGTGCTACAAGATTTATCCGTTTTGGAGATAGGGGATTTCAAGGGCAGTAAAGAAATGGAGCCGGCTTTGACTACGATCCATTTCCCCGCCGAAGGGATCGGCGGATTGGCGGGGCGTGAAATGTGCGGTTTAATCGCTCAGTCAGAAGGGTCGAAAACCATGGGGCAGCTGGTGCGCAGGAAATGTCAGATAAGTTTGGCAGAACGCGCAACATGTTTGCCAATTCGGCGCCCGCACCGCTCTGATCTGAGAGATTTACTGCACAATAAATGGGATTTTGCGAAAAAACCCCGGGCGCCTCTTCCAATGAGGCACCGTTGCGCTAAGCTCTTCCGGAAGCCAAAATAAGTTCGGCTCACTATCTGGGAGAATAATATGAAGAATCTAGGAATGAAGACGGCTATTGCTGCATTGACCGTGGCCTTTGCTGGCGAAGCGATCGCGACAGAGTGGAATGTCTCTGTGTGGGGCAAGCGTCGGGCGTTTACCGAGCATGTTGAGAAGTTGGCCGAATTGGTTTCTGCGAAAACCAATGGCGAATTCACGATGAATGTCAGCTATGGGGGTCTGTCAAAAAACCGTGAGAACCTCGATGGGATTTCTATCGGGGCCTTTGAAATGGCGCAATTCTGTGCTGGCTACCATCCTGATAAAAACCGCGTTGTGACAGTGTTAGAATTGCCGTTCTTGGGCGTTGCAAATCTTGAAGAAGAAGTCGCGGTCAGCCATGCTGTATATGCTCACCCAGCAGCGACAGAAGAGATGGCGCAATGGAATGCGCGTTTGCTTATGACTTCGCCCATGCCGCAATATAACATCGTTGGTACTGGCGATCCGCGCTCGACCCTCGCTGACTTCGAAGGCATGCGCGTACGGGCCACAGGCGGTCTTGGCAAGGCATTTGCGGCTGTTGGCAGTGTGCCCACATCCGTGACAGCAACCGAAGCCTATCAGGCGATGGAATCGGGTGTTGTAGATACCGTGGCCTTTGCGCAGCATGCGCATCTGTCCTACGGCACAATTAACCGTGCGGATTGGTGGACAGAGAACCTGAACCCGGGCACTGTAAATTGCCCGGTCGTGGTCAATATCGATGCCTATGAAAGCCTGTCTGACGCACACCGCGCTGTTTTGGATGAATCTGTTGATGAGTCGATTGCCTATTACCTAGAAAACTACGGCAAATTATTGCAGCGTTGGGATGAAATTTTGGCCGAAAAAGGCGTTGAAAAAGTCACAATCAGCGATTCAGAATTGTCAGCATTCCGTGCGAAAGCTGCGGATCCAATCCGTGCGGCTTGGATTGCCGACATGGAAGCTCAGGGCATTCCTGGTCAAGAACTGTTTGACCTCGTGATGACGACTTTGGAAAACAGCCGTAACGGCAACTAAACCATGCGCACCTGCCCCTTGCGTAAGGGGCAGGTGCTTTTGATGTTTTGCACCCTGTCAATTTAATCTGAAGGCAACCCTATGGCTTCATCCTCATCGGTTCTGCAAGACAATTCTTGGCTCAGCCGCGCGGACCGTGCGCTCCTGCCCGTTGAGCGCGTCTTTGCATTGATCAGCGGACTGGCCGTGTTTTCGTTAATGTTTCTTGCGGCCTATTCTGTTTCAGGCCGAAAATTTTTAAATCAGCCTTTGAATGGTTATGTTGACTATATCGAGGCCGCCATGCCGGTGATTGCCTTTATGGGAGTCTCCTATGTGCAACGTTTTGGCGGTCATATTCGTATGGATATGATCATCGGCAAGATGCGCGGCCGGGTCCTTTGGGCGTTGGAGCTGCTGACTGTGGCGTTGATTTTGGTGGTTATTTTGGCGCTGATCTGGGGATCCTGGGCGCATTTTGACCGCAGTTTTGATTTTGCCAAACCTCTTTGGAGTCGAGACAGTTCGATCGATATCGGCATTCCAATGTGGCCGGCCAAACTTTTGGTCCCCGTCGCTTTCTCACTTTTGGCGGTGCGGCTCGTGTTGCAGATGATTGGCTACGGCCGGGCATTGGTCTTCGGACTTGAGCGTCCGGTGGCCGTGCCCTTGATTTTAACAATTGAAGAACAGGCTATGGCAGAAGCTGCCCATTTGGCGGAGCAAGAGTGATGGATCCTATTGCAATAGGTCTATGGACTACCGGCGGTATGCTGGTCTTGGTTTTCATCGGCATGCGCGTGGCTTTTGCGGCGGGGCTTGCCGGTTTCGTCGGCTTGTTATGGCTGCGCTGGAATGGCTTTGACTATGATCCAGCAAAATTTATGAAAGCCCTGACCATCAGCGTAAAGATTTCCGGTCAAGTGCCGCATTCGAAAATTGCTGCGCAGGCCTTGAGCCTCATTCCGACATTCATTTTGATTGGCTATTTGGCCTATTATGCCAAGCTGACAACGGCGCTTTTTGAGGCCGCCAAACGTTGGATCGCTTGGGTGCCTGGCGGTCTGGCGGTGTCTACGGTTTTTGCCACCGCAGGCTTTGCAGCAGTTTCTGGCGCATCCGTGGCCACGGCCGCGGTATTTGCGCGAATCGCAATCCCAGAAATGCTGAAAATTGGTTATAATAAGCAATTTGCCGCTGGCGTTGTAGCGGCCGGCGGCACCTTGGCGTCGCTCATTCCACCCTCCGCGATATTGGTGATCTACGCGATCATCGTTGAGCAGGATGTGGGCAAGCTGCTGTTGGCCGGTTTCATTCCTGGGGCCTTTTCGGCAATGGTCTATGCCGGGCTCATCATCGGTATTGCCGTGATCTTTAAAAACGTTGGGCCGCCGGTGACGGGCTTCACGTGGCGCGAGCGTTTTGCAGCCCTGCCACCTGCTTTGCCGATTGTCGCCGTGGTGGTGATTATCATCTTCTTTGTTTACAACCCTTTTGGCGATGCCTGGGGTACGCCCACCGAAGGTGGCGCAGTTGGTGCTTTCATCGTGTTTCTGATGGCGCTGTATCGTGGCATGCGCTGGGCGCAGTTGAAAGATGCTTTGCTTGAAACGGCGAAGCTGACGGTGATGATTTTTTCAATCATTTGGGGCGTGCTGATTTATGTACGGTTCTTGGGATTTGCAGATCTTCCGGGGGTGTTTTCTGATTGGATTACCAGTCTCGACATGGCGCCTTTGCTTATTCTGATCTGCATCCTTTTGGCCTATGCGGTCTTAGGAATGTTCATGGATGCGATTGGCATGTTGCTTTTGACCTTGCCCGTGGTCTACCCGGCTGTGATGGCGCTCAATGGCGGTGAATATGTGACTGCGGCCGATAGTGCCTTTGGCATGAATGGCACAATGTGTGCGATTTGGTTTGGGATATTGGTGGTGAAAATGGCGGAGTTTTGTCTCATCACCCCGCCTATTGGGCTCAATTGTTTTGTGGTTGCTGGCGTGCGCGATGATTTGACGGTGCAGGATGTCTTCAAAGGGGTCACCCCTTTCTTCCTTGCGGATGGTGTCACGATTGCGCTGCTGGTCGCGTTTCCGGGGATTGTTCTCTGGCTGCCCTCTTTGGTTGGCTAGGGCGTCTAAATTCCTCTTGCCTCTTTTGACAGGGCGTGAAAGCCATTGCTTATGAGCGAGAAAGCTGCGGATAGGCCAATTGTTGGCGCATTGTGGATGGGGCTGTCGGGCCTGTGTTTCATCGGCGTCTACGTCGGCGTAAAATTGGTGGGAACGCGCCTGCCCGCCGCCGAAAGTGCCTTTCTTCGCTATGTTTTAGGCTTGGTGTTTTTATTGCCGGTGCTGCGTGCCTTATGGCGCGAGGGGCTCACTTGGCAGGTGACCAAACTCGGCGCAGGGCGTGCGTTTTTGCATACTTTTGCCGTGACACTTTGGTTCTATGCCATGGCCCGCATTCCCGTAGCAGAGGTCTCTGCGATGGGATATTTGACGCCAATTTTTGTAACGCTGGGAGCGGTTGTTATCCTCGGGGAGCGTTTGGCGCTACGCCGGGGATTGGCGATTGTCGTGGCGATTTTGGGCGTCTTGATCATCTTACGGCCCGGCTTTCGTGAGATCACATCGGGCCATATCGCCATGCTGGGCACCACCCTATGCTTTGGGGTCAGCTATCTCATCGCCAAGCGCCTGACGGATCTGGCCAGCGCGGATATGGTGGTGGCTCTTTTGTCTATCGGAGTGACCATCGGACTTATTCCGCTGACCATTCCTGTTTGGATCACGCCGACAAGTTTCGAAGTCGCCATGCTCTTTGCTGTCGCCACCTGTGCGGTTGCCGGGCATTATTCCATGACCTTTGCCTTTCGATCTGCGCCGCTGACGGTTACCCAACCGGTAGGTTTTTTACAGTTGATTTGGTCTGTTGCTACCGGATATTTCTTATTTGGCGAGCATATCGATGCTTTGGTTATATTGGGTGGGATGATTATCATCGGTTCCGTTCTGTATCTCACTTTGCGCGAGGCGCAGTTGAAACGAAAACGAGAAAGAAAGACCCCTTTATGATTGATCCAAAACCCACAGCGAGCCACTTTATCAATGGCGCCTATGTTGAAGACAAGGCCGGCGAAGCAATTGATGTGATTTACCCCGCAACGGGAGAGGTCATTGGCCGGGTGCACAGCGCGACACCGCAGATTGTGCAGGCGGCGCTTGCGGCGGCCAAAGCGGCCCAGCCAATCTGGGCGGCGATGACGGGCACAGAGCGCGGCCGGATATTGCGCCGTGCGGCAGATATGATGCGAGCGCGCAACCGTTCATTGTCTGAATTGGAAACCTATGACACCGGCAAGCCCTTGCAGGAAACTTTGGTGGCCGATGCCACCTCTGCGGCAGATGCTTTGGAATATTTTGGTGGCCTGGCCGGGAGCCTCACCGGGGAGCATGTGCAGTTTGGTGAGGATTTTATCTATACGATCCGGGAGCCGCTCGGGGTTTGCGTTGGCATTGGCGCTTGGAATTACCCCACGCAAATTGCCGCTTGGAAGGCCGCGCCAGCTTTGGCCTGTGGCAATGCAATGGTCTTTAAACCCTCTGAAACAACGCCGCTTTGCGCCTTGCAGGTGGCGGAAATTTTGCATGAGGCCGGTTTGCCAGCTGGGCTGTATAATGTGGTGCAAGGATTGGGCGATGTCGGGGCGGCCTTGGTGAGCGATCCTTTGGTGAATAAGGTCTCGCTCACAGGCTCGCTGCCGACAGGCCGCAAAGTCTATGCTGCCGCTGCGGAGGGAATGCGCCATGTGACCATGGAACTGGGTGGGAAATCGCCGCTGATCATCTTTGATGATGCGGAGCTGGAAGCCGCGGTGAGCGGCGCCATCTTAGCCAATTTCTATTCCTCTGGCCAAATTTGCTCGAATGGCACGCGCGTCTTCGTACAAAAAGGCATCAAGCCGGCCTTTCTCAAGCGCCTCTCTGAACGTCTGGCCACAGCGATCTTGGGGGATCCTATGGATGAGGCCAGTAATTTTGGTCCGATGGTTTCAGGGCGGCAACGCGATATTGTGGAAGGGTTTATTGCCAAGGGTAAGGCGGAAGGCGCGCGGCTGATCTGCGGCGGCACGCGGCTCGATCGCCCCGGCTTTTGGTTGACACCGGCGGTATTTGCGGATGTGACCGATGATATGACCATCGCAAAGCAAGAGATTTTTGGGCCCGTCTTATCGGTGCTGGAATTTGATGATGAGGCGGAGGTCTTGGCCCGCGCCAATGATACGGACTACGGGCTGGCGGCCGGAGTTTTTACCCAAAACCTGCCGCGGGCCCATCGGATGGTGAAGGCTTTGGAGGCCGGGACCTGCTATATCAACACCTATAACGACGCCCCAGTCGAAGCGCCGTTTGGCGGTGTAAAACTCTCTGGAGTGGGTCGGGAGAACTCAAAAGCTGCGATCAATCATTATTCACAGCTTAAATCTGTCTATGTCCGTCTGAGCCCATTGGAGGCGCCCTATTAGGGGCAGCTGGGTGCCGCTGCCGGATGCGGGCTTCGCTTCATCCCACTTGATAGGGCAGGATGCCGCGCAGATCTGGGTCTACCTGCAAATTGCGCTCTAGGGGTGGCACGGAACGTTGGTGGCAGTTGCGGCGCTCACAAATTCGGCACGATATGCCAATGGGCTCCACCTGTGCATTGGCGCTGGTGTCGAGCCCGTCGGCATAGACCAATGAGCCTGCGTGCCGCATTTCGCATCCCAACCCGATGGCATAACGCCTTACGGGTGCGCCCCATGCGCCGCCAGATTTGCTCACATCCCGCGCCAGGCAAAAATAGCGTTTCCCGTCGGGAGTTTCGGCCATTTGTCGCAAAAATTGCCCCGGGGTTTCAAAGGCGCGATGCACATTCCAAAGCGGGCATGCGCCACCAAAGCGAGCAAATTGCAATGAGGTGGCTGAATGGCGTTTGGTAATGGTGCCGGCCTGATCGACACGGACAAAAAAGAAGGGCAAACCCTTTTGCCCGTTGCGTTGCAACGTGGAGAGGCGATGGGCGACCTGCTCGATGCTGGCGCCAAACTTCCCGGCCAATTGCTCAAGATCATGTCGCAGATCCTGTGCGGCGGTCAAAAAGGTGCCATAGGGCATGAGGCTCGCCCCTGCATAGTAATTGGCCAAACCCAATTTGGCGATGTCGCGGGCAGCAGGTGAATGGAATTTGGCAAAATCCAATGTCGCATCCAGCAGATCGTTTTGCGTCAGCAGGGCAAGTTGGATCAGGAGTTGAAACGTCGCGGTGGGCTCGGGCAGATGCGCCGAAAGGGTTAGAATTTTGCTTTCTGGCTCATAGCTGCGTAAGGCCGGATCGCCGCTGCGCCGTAGCGTTACGCCATAGGCTTCAAGCCGGGCAATCGCATGGGCGTGGATGCTTCCCTTGGCGTCGCCTGCGAATCGTTCTGCGGCGCGGTCCACCGCATCAATATAGTTGTCACAATAATGGAAAAAATCTCGAACCTCTTCCCAGGGGCTCGATTGCAGGCGACTGTCGGCGCGGCCGAGAGCTTCATCTAAAGAGGCGAGCCGCTCATGAGTTTCACGATAGGCCCGGTGGAGCTGCAAAAAAGCGCGGGCCAATCCTGGGGCGTTGTTTGCAGCCATGCGGATATCGGCCAGATGCGGCGCGTCTGCGCCAAAAATTGGGTCCGTTGCCGCCTCGCGCATATCGCTGACCAGTCGCGCATTATCGCCTGAAACCAGTTCTGTGACATCAAAACCAAAGACGTCAGCCAAAGCTAAAATTACCGCCGCTGACACCGGGCGGTTGTTGTTTTCCATTTGATTGAGATAGGGCAGTGAGACCTCAAGCCGCTCAGAAAACTCCCGTTGAGTGAGATCAACTTTGCGCCGCAATTCGCGCAGTTTTGTTCCGGCATAGAATTTTTGTTTGGCCATAGAAAGCTGCTAGCACAGTAAATTTGCAAACTCAACTTTGCGGATTTGCGGCTTCAAGACTTCTGGTGCGTTTTATCACATAGATGATGGTCAAAATGGACAGGCTGGTGGTGACCAACATGATCAGCAGCAGGGGCAAAGCTCCGGTTCCGGGCACCAATATGGCCCCGGTGCCGATTGCGATCAAAGCGCCGCCACCGGTATTGATCGTGCCGCCAATGCCGGAGGCGGAGCCAGCCAAATGTGGCCGGACTGACATCATGCCCGCCGTGGCGTTGGGCAGAACCATACCATTGCCGAGGCCCATAAAGCAGACACAGCCAAAGAAAGAGATCGGTTGCGCCTCGGTGAAGAGAAACAAGCTGATACTCAAGACCAATCCCAGACAGGTCAAAATCGTGCCGATCAGCACCATACGGTTGACCCCAAGCGCGCTTGAGAAACGCCCTGATATGCCGTTTCCGGCGATATAGCCCAATGAGGGCGCGCCGAGGTAAAACCCCAAGGCGGCGGGCGATAGGCCGAATATTTCACGGCCAACATAGGCACCGCCGCCCAGATAGGCGAAATACGCGCCAGCACTGAAGCTGGCTGTTAGGCAATAGCCCCAAAAGCGCCGCGACTTCAGCAGCTCTGGATAGGCGCGAAATTGCTCTGCCATCGAGCTGGTTTGATGAAGATTGGTTTCTCCCATGTCCAAATAGGTCAGGGCAAAGACGAAAATACCCACACCCAGCAGAAGCCAAAAACTTGCAACCCAGCCAAATTGTGCTTCCAAGCCGCCGCCCATTGCTGGTCCTATGAGCGGTAAGATGGCCATGCCCATTGTCACATATCCCAGCACTGAAGCTGCTTGATCTTGGCTGCAGGTGTCACGAATGGCCGCGCGCGACAGAACGAGGCCAGTGACCACAACCGCTTGCAGCAAGCGACAGATAAGAAAAACCTCAAAGGAGGGGGCAATGATGCAGCCTACTGAGGCGGCGCAAAAAATGGACAAGGCGACCATCACCACAGGCCGGCGTCCGTAGCGGTCTGACAGCGGTCCGACAAAGAGCTGGAAGACCGCATTCATCGCTAAATACAGACTTACAGAGAGTGTGGCGCTGGCGTAGCTGACATTGAAGGTTTCGGCCATCGAGGGCAGCGACGGCAGAAAGATGCTGAGGCCCAAGGCGCCGACCGCCGAGAGGCAAATCAGTGTGAAGATGCTCGGCGGAGTTGAATTGTCCAAGAACTTGGAGCGGGAATGGTTATTCATTATAAATCGCTATC
>Ga0228626_1000970_pt1 | contig 11913 bp, 9 predicted proteins | sample 31DmetaG_FD_183028 | JGI IMG/M metagenome (GOLD analysis project Ga0228626, IMG submission 183028) | Seawater microbial communities from Monterey Bay, California, United States - 31D | ecosystem: Environmental > Aquatic > Marine > Coastal | place: USA: California | collected 2016-10-26
AAGGTCAGTCGTTCCGCATGTACGAGAACCTACCAGGTTTTGACATTCGCGACGAAGATCTAGAGATCCGTCGTGGAGAAATCCGTGTACGTGCGATTTACGAGTTCTCATTAAAGAACTTTATTTGGATGTCTGTTCAAGCTGGATACCGTATCAACTATCGTTACGATGTTGATCGCTTAGGTTCAGGCCCAGATATTTACCGTGCATTTGGTCTGTTAGACTCTCCAGATTACGCACAGCTTAATGCTCTTACAAACCCATTCTATGTGAATGTGAGCGTTAATTTAGTCAGTCCATAACTAGGCATATGCCATTATTATTCATTAAACGCCCCGTTAATCCGGGGCGTTTTTTTTATAACGTAAATAATTACCTTGTAATTTCTCTTTAGGCGTTAATAGTCTAACAGATAAGTCGTTTTTTCTCAAAAACAGAATACATTCTATTATGCGAAGAATTGTTGTAGCATTATTACTCCTGAGTGTAATCTGTGCATGTTTAATCTATTACCTTAAGTCTATGGCTTCTAATCAGAGAATTGAAGAATACCCTTATGAAGTACTTAAAACATATAACAGTTTTGAGATTAGGCGATATGAAGCGGCTCTTTTTACATCAATACGATTGAATAGTACTTCTTATAAACAAGGTTCTAGCAGAGGCTTTTCGATTTTAGCGAATTATATTTTTGGCGGAAATGACCGTAAACAGAGAATTGCAATGACAAGTCCTGTAGCTATGACTTTGGAGGATAATATGCGCGTTATGTTCATGATCCCTCACTCTTTGGAAAGAGGTGATATGCCACTGCCTAATGAAAAGTCGATTGATTTTGTTAAAGAGCCTGAAAAACTATTGGCAGTTATAAACTTTGGTGGTTGGGCAAATGACAAGAAAATCGCGAAGTACAAAGCTCAGTTGATAGATACGCTTGTTAAAGAAGGGATAGCGCATGAGAATAAATTCTTCATTTTTGGTTACAATCCCCCTTATGAGATATTTAACAGGCGCAATGAGGTTGCTGTTGAAATTCTTTTTGATTCTATGGAAAGTGAAAATTCTATCCAAATGAATAGTATCAATAGGTAAAATCAATGTTTAATGATAACCTCCTCGGCTGGTAGTCTTCGACGTGGTCCCCAAAAACCGTGTTCCTCGCCTTTACCGCAGCCAATCACCATGTTGATTTCCGCACGACGGGGTAAGCCTAGAATTTTCTTAACTCTATTTGCATCAAACCCCTCCATAGGACAAGTATGGAATTCTTCTGATGCCATGCTTAACATGAAATTCTCTGCTGCCAGCGCCGCACTTTTATGAACGGTTATTCTTTGCTGAGCGTGTCCTTCTGCTCTATATATAGGTCGAAATAAGCCGATGCAAAAGGAGAGGAGTCTTCTGTACAAACCTAAAATGCCTAAGCCATCATTCATATAGGCGAAGGGCATCAGTTTTGTATAATAGACTAATCGCATTCTTATAGATTTAGCATCTCGTCCAACGCGCTCAGCGTCTTTTAGAATGAGGTTTTTATGCCACTTTACTCTTTGACGCCATTTATCTCTTCGGGTAACAATCACGACCAATTCTTGCGCAGTTTTAGCTGCACTTTGATTGAGACAAGCATGAATCAATTTCTTTTTCTTTTCCTCATCGCGTACCCAATGAAACTCCCAGAGCTGCATATTACTGCTGTTAGGAGCCAATGTAGCATGCTCTAAGGCCTTTTCTACAACATCAGCAGGAATTGGCTGGTTGGGGTCGAATTTTCTATTAGAGCGTCTAAATTGAATGATTTGATCAAAGGTCATAGTTTAGGTCTTTAAGGCATTACTCTGCCCCAATTGGCTAAATGATGGTGCCCTTCATGCTGCGAAGGTAAAATGTTCTTGTATTTGACTTCTCCGTCTTTTAAGATCCATAAAACACTAGAGTTTTGCTCCTCGATGTAGTAACCTCCGCCAGGTAATGCATCCACTAGGCTCTCAGTGAATGAGAAAATCTCGTTTTCAGTGAATAATTCGGGATAAATACGTTCAAAACGTCCACTCTTCAGGTAATAGCGTTGTACGCCGGAATATTGCTCGTTGACTACTAAGAGCTCATTTGCTAATCTATGTGCATCTGGTCTTTCTCCTTTGAGCGTTTGACCGCCGTTGTTAAAGAAGATGATCGTTGAATCAGATTCGATATCAACATCGTGCTGAGATATAAAGGGACCTTCGATTAATTCAACAACTTCACCGGTCGAGGGGCGGTAGTGCATGATCCATGAGCTTGTTCGTGATGAGATGAAAACATCGCCCTTTTTCATAAATGGACCATCTTCTAGCACAGGCTGTATATCATTGATGTGAAGCGGATCTCCTGGTGAATCTGATTTAATAAGTAAATGCGTTAAGTCGTTTTCAATTAAAATTTCAGTAACGCTTTGGTGAAAAAGAATACGTCCTGTTGTGGCATCAAACTGGGTTATGGTGTTATCTATGAAAGGGAATTCGCGACCGTCGATACTGAACTGTGCACCATAATAAATGTGCTCGCCTCTGTCTTTGTTGTACGTATTTGCCCAAAATGTGTTGTCAGCGCCAATGTTGATGGCGTGATGATGGGCAATAGTATCCTGCTTCCAGAGGCGCTCGCTATTTTTATCAATCTTAATGATTCCTGTAACACCGTTCAGTGAATAGATAAGGCTGCTGTCCGGGAGCATGAGTGAATGCATGATCCTATTGTGTGGATTTGCTAATCGGTCCACGTTCCAGCTTTTTAACTCTTCACCCGTTTTCAGATTTTTGATAACGATTTTACGCTTCCAATTCGCCGTGGCATAGCTTATGAGCACCTTTACATCTTCTTCTAAGGTATTCACCGGCTCAAAGTCCTCAGGGGAAGGGATATAAACTAAAGGCAACCGTTCAACGGCCGCTTTTGCTACAAGTAAACGATCTGGAAGCGTAGAGAAGTAGGTTACTGTACGGCTGACATTATGCGGTACCCATTGTTTTCCTTTTGTGGTCTCACGCACGAGCCAACTGAATAAACACAGCAGTGTTAATGCGATTACTGAATTCGCTAAAAACAGTGGGAGCTTGTGAAGGAATGATTTAAGCATGATTAATGTTTAGACCAGCAAAGGTAGGTCAATAGGGGTTAAATCTCTAGTATAAGGCCTATTGTCGGTAGCAATCGTCCAGTATCACTAGATATGGTTTTTACTGAATACGCATCTGCATTTGCAGGGTCCACTAGAGCTGCGCCATTATTGTCTCTTTCGACAGTCAAATAAGGCATTAACGGAATAGCAGAACTAGTGAAGTTTTGAAGGTCAAGGAACCACGTTAAACTGTAATTCTTCTTGTTATACGTTTTATCCAAACGAACATCAATAACGCTATAGCTAGGAAGGCGTTCGCCCATTATATTTTGACTGTCAAATATGCCTCTTTGAAGTACGTCCCAATTTGTCCGTACAGCACTCAAATCTGCGTCAAAGGGTGTATATGGTGTGCCAGTGGCCCAACGGTATTTAGCACCAATCTGCCAACCTTTTCCCCATACTTTGCCCAGCACGAAATTTACATTATGTCGATTATCCCAAACTGTTGGTAGCCAGGGTTTTGAGTCATTTAATCGTGTATCGCTATGTCCATAATTATAGCTCAAAGTCCACCAATAGGTACCCTTGAGTTTTTGTTGTAAAAAGAGTTCGAAACCATAAGAACGGCCTTCGGCGTCCGCAGAACTCGTTTGATCGCCTACGGCTACATAGGCTCCAATAGCTTGTGACAACGATTGCTCATCATCCCATAAATAAGGCATGCCACCATAATATTTGTAATATGCTTCTAATGAAAAACGATACGTCTCGCCATTCTGGAATTCAACACCTGTAGCAGCTTGTGCAACCGAACCGGGGCCGGTCCCGTACGTGGTCCAATTATTAGCTTCATTTGCCAACATTACTATCGCAGGAGGAAGTTGATTGTACCAGCCCAGATTACTCTGTACCGCCCAAGATTCATTTAGATGATACTGAGCACTCGCGCGCGGAGAAATCCGTAACAAAGAATTTAGATTAACGTTGTGCATGTCGATACGCAAACCAGCACTCGTACTGAGTCTGTTTTCGAGGTAATTTCTGGTCGCGTGCGTGAAAGCACCCAAACTTTGAAACGAAAGGGCAGAGGTGTAATCTGCGGTATCGATACGTTGTATCATTTCGTCATTATTGTATCGCACGCTTGTCATGTCGAGATCGTAGTCTCGGTGTACAAAGTTTAATCCGTACTTCCATTGCCATTGTTCAGAGACCACGTAATGGGTTAGGTTAGCTCTGGTGTTGGTTTCTGAAGAAGTGTAGTCCAATTGGCGATCTTCAATAACCCCAGTATTCCCGATGTATTTTTCGGCTTGATTTCCCACATGATCGCGGCTTAAAACGTATTCCCATCGACCGTTGTCTTTGAATATTCGGTAGCGGGCACCAATAACCTCTGTTTGCTGATTCCCTTCAGGAATGTAACCAACATTGTAAAGCAAGGCATCGCTTCCTCGACCGTCTTTGTATAATCGGTATTGATCCCAACCTCCAACTCCGATGATGGTTAAATCTTTATTCTTTGAGAAGCGGTGGTTAATGCGGAGCTGCGCATCTTGATAAGCAGGAAGCACAGGTATATTGAACAACCTAAAATAATGCTGCGAGAAGCTGTTTCTTCCGCTCAAAGTAACCGCTGTGTTTTTTCCCAACGGTCCTTCAAAGGTGATGCCGTAATCCGTTCCGCCTTGTGTCGCGCGAATACCCCAACGGTCGGTCCTTGCATTTCTACCTTCGAGCAATAAGACGCCAGAAAGCGCATCATCGACTTCCGCGGGAAACCCTCCGGTAATGAGGTCCATACCTTGAATATGGTCTAGATTGATTAAGCTTACGGCCCCACCCGAAGCACCTTGAATACTAAAGTGATTTACAGTGGGTAATGAAATACCATCTAATAAATACCGATTTTCGTTCGGCGCGCCACCGCGCATGGCAATAGCATATCCAAAAGACGGTTTGGGTAAAACGCCGGGGAAACTTTGAATCACTTTACTAAGATCTAAAACCGCCCCCGGCATCCTCATCATTTCACTGCGGTTGATATTTTTGATACTGAGGGGTGTCTCTGGCGTGCGGTGAAACGCATCTGCTCTCACGGCAACTTCGTCTAATGAAGTGATTCGTTCAACCAATAAACTCACGAAAGTTGGTTTAGTCGAACGTACCTGAACTTCATGTAGCGTTTGAATCTGACCTTTTGGACTTTTTGCGCGAACATTATAGAGACCTGTGGGCAGTTTTTTAAAAGAGAACTTACCGGATTCATCTACTTTCGTTTCGAGCTGGAAATCTCCTTGTATGACATCTACTTCCCAACCTGACAGGGGACTTAAATTAAGCGCATCTAACGCTTCACCTTCTATTGTTCCTATATTCTGTGCTAAGGCAGTAGCGGTAAATAAGAGTGCGGCGGTTAGGTAGGGTAGGGCGTTGCGCATCTGTTATGAAAAATTTTGTTCAAAGGTACAACCCAAAGGATAGCAATGTGTTTATGGAAAGCCCATATTCTTTAGGAGTTTTTGAAGTTTTTTCGGGAATCGTTAGGCATCTCCGCTTTTGCTTTTAAGTACCATAGTGCAAGTGCTACAGCAAATGATCCGCTGCTACCGACGCTACTTGAATATTTTGTTTCGTGCTCATGTCATAGCCTAATCCTAATATCCAGCCCTTAACCATAGGAATCACTTTGTGCGAAGCATGGTTTTCATCTTCATTGTAGTCAACATCAATTGTTATGGGTATATCGATCCCTTCTCCACGCAGATACTCTGCAGTGTTAATACTGTCTTCCGCTTCTTTGAAAAGGCGTGTGATCATGTCCCTTATGATCTGTTCGCGGCGTTTGGTAAGTATATAATGCACTCCTTTTCCCGGATGACGAAAGGCTATAACGGTTGCATATAAGCTGTGTCCACCTATGTTTTGGGAATCGGATCCTACGCTTAACAGAGCCTCTGGATATTGTTGCATGTATGCCTTAACATAAGCTGCGCTATTTTCTACAGGTGTACCATCAAGTTTACGATATTGCGTCATAGACCTTAAAGTTGAAAAATGTTTTCGAGAGAAGAAAAGAAATCACTGAATACTGCCTTTTTTAATCAATTCGTTCGTCACATGTCTCGTCATCATAGCAAAGGCGGCGGAGGAGGACGGTGGGAATCCTATAAAACGGGTGTAAAAGGTCTCTATTTTCGGATGTTAACGGCGCCAGTTGTCGGAATAGCAATAGATATTCAGCAAAAAGATCCGGAGATTAGAGCATTGCTATACGATCAATTCGTTGAGTTGCGACGGCTTTTAGAAGCAGAATGGGGTGACGGAGTGAACTATGAACAATCACACTATTTGGAGAGTGGCCTAGAAGTATCAAGAATCTTCATTACGTTGGAAAATGCCTATTTCTACGATAAAGAACAATGGACTGCGATTCTCAATTGGTTTGAGTTGAATTTGCTCGGTTTAGATGCTTTCTGGGACACTGCAGGAGATATTGTGAAGGGATTGGCCCGCTAATCAATCATCCGTTTCAGAACTCTAAGTTTATGTGTGTGACGTCCCAATTCTGCATTGTAAATCCCACTGTGGTCTAATCCATCCACACGAACACGGCCGCTGGCGTGGATAATGTGAAAATCATCAAGTACAATACCCACATGAGTAATGGCGCCTTCTGCATTATCAAAAAATGCGAGATCCCCAGGCTGGCATTCTTCTAAAAAACTAAGTGTCGTTCCTTTCTTGGCTTGCTGGGAGGCATCGCGTGGAAGGTAATGGCCCGCTAAACGGTAAACCATTTGAGTAAATCCGCTACAGTCGATGCCAAAGGGTGTACGTCCGCCCCACTGATAGGGAGCATTCAAGTATGAAAAAGCAAAGTCTACCAACTCATTGCGATCTTTTTTTCCCGTAGTGAAGGCACCTTCGAAAGAATACGATTGCTGCTCGAGACGGATTGTACCGGCATCAAGAAAGGGTAAATAGGCGCCTTGAACGATCAAGGGATAGTCTGTAGGGCCTGTTCCTTGTAATAATTGGACAGGATCTAAACTTACTCTAAGCGGAGTAGTCGCTAATAATTCATAGTAGGAAGGGGAGATAGGCTGGTACTGTAAACGGTCAATCCAACCTTCATAGCCGTCATGGTCCAGCTGAATTCGGACCCATTTCGGTTGTTCTTCAAGAATACTAAAACTCTCTCCGAACAGCACTACATTCACCTGCTCCGAAGCATCTGATGGTTCTCCACGCATGGGGACCACACTGAGAAACGCTATGCCTTTGTCAAATTCGCTCACAGGTCACAATTTACGGGCTAATCAAAGCATAACGTTAAAAATGAGTCAATTTTATAAACAGCCCCTCTCACCATAAAAGACAAGAAGGGCTATTTGGCTTAAATCAATTCTAGTACTAAAGCAGAAGCACCGCCACCGCCATTACAAATGGCCGCTGCACCTGTTTTTCCTCCGTTTTGTTGCAGTACACCGATCAATGTAGTAATGATACGCGCTCCTGATGCACCTAGGGGGTGCCCTAGGCTGACTGCGCCACCATGTACATTCACATTTGCCGCATCAAGCCCTAGTAATTTCATATTAGCCAATCCGACCACAGAGAATGCCTCGTTAAATTCGAAAAAATCTACAGCATCCATAGAGAGGCCCGCTTTGGCTAAGGCTTTTGGCAATGCTTTCGCAGGCGCCGTTGTAAACCATTCTGGTTCTTGCGCTGCATCTGCATATCCTGTGATTCTTGCAATAGGCTTCAGTCCTAATTCCGCCGCTTTAGAGGCACTCATGAGAACAACGGCTGAGGCACCATCGTTTAATGTCGAGGCATTTGCAGCTGTAACTGTTCCGTCCTTTTTAAATACAGGACGTAATTGAGGTACTTTGGCCGTATTAACTTTTGTAAATTCTTCATCGGTATCGACGACAATCGCATCGCCGCGACGTTGTGGAACAGCGACGGGTACCACTTCATTTGCAAACTTCCCATCCTCCCATGCAGCAGCACTTCTGCGGTAGCTTTCTAGCGCAAATGCATCCTGATCTTCGCGAGTAAAGTGGTGTTCTTCTGCACATAATTCTGCGCAAACGCCCATGTGTTGTGCGTTGTAGACGTCGGTCAGCCCGTCTTTAACGAGTCCGTCAATGAGCGATATGTCGCCCAATTTTACTCCAGTTCTACCCGTTGGTAAATAGTGGGGTACGGCACTCATGTTTTCCATTCCACCAGCTACGATGATATCGACATCTCCAGCTTTAATCGCTTGAGCCCCCATCATGATGGCTTTCATGCCAGAGGAACATACTTTATTAATAGTGGTACATGGTACTTGGTTGCCAATTCCTGCGGCCATCGCCGCCTGACGCGCAGGTGCTTGACCTACATTCGCTTGCAAAACGTTGCCCATGTACACTTCTTGTACGGCATCTGCAGGTAAACCAGCTTTTTCTAAAGCGCCACTTATTGCGGCAGCACCTAGTGCCGGGGCAGGGACGCTACTTAGTGCTCCGCCAAAGCTGCCCATAGGGGTTCTGACAGCGCTTACGATCACAACTTCTTTCATCTTCTGTAATGTTATTTAGGTTCGTGTCAAAAAGACCCCACTAAACTACTAAATTGGTGCTCTAGAAACGAAGGTATTTGGTATGAAAGCATCGAATTGGATACAGCAACAACAGAAGTGGGTCTATTTCAGCATAGTAAGCACTTTATGCATCGCTTTGCTGTTTGTTAGCATTCCTTTCAAAGCTCAATTTCAATATGACTATCGTTTAGGTCAGGTATGGCTCGAAGACGATTTAATAGCGCCAACAGACTTTGCATTGCCAAAATCTACAGAGAAATTAGAGGAGGATCGACAAAAATTAATCACTGACAAGGATTTATACTACAATTACAGTGTTCAGATTGATAATTGGCGTTCAACGATCGATTCCATACTCATACCCGAAGCAGAATTCATAGAATGGCAGCGTCGAGGTGTCGTTTTAATACATCCCTCAGAAAATCATAAAGTATTGCTTTCTGATGGCACTCCTATAAGTCTAAAAAACAGTCTTTCACCAGAGTATCTACGAGCAAAATACGCACTGCCGGATAGTATAGAATTAAGTCCAACTTTCACTGTTAATGCTGCGTTGACAGATAGTGCATTAACTGCAAAATTAAATGCGCTTACAACCTTTAGAGGCGTCATTACAAAAGGAACACCTATCGTTCTACGGGGCGCAACAGTCACCCCCGAAAAATTCGAAATGCTCAGAGCGCTGGAAGCGAATTTTGATGGCATCGCAAATGATCTTAATTGGCAGGGTAAAGCGGGTGCATTACTCTATCTAATTCTTGTGTTCCTTGGTCTGGCACTTTATTTAAACGCGTACGACGTTCAAATCATTGCACACAGCTCGAGTCTGAATCTCTTGTTGTTTTCTATTTCAGGTGCTGGTATGGCGACATTATGGGCCTCTTCGATTTCTGTATTAAATGTATTCTTGGTTCCATTGGTATTACTTCCCGTCCTCGTGAGAAGTTTCTTTAATGACCGATTAGCATTGATTTCTCATGTTTTTTTACTCTTGGCCGTTGCACCATTTATTAGTGGTGCTGTACATTTTATTGCGGTCCAATTTGCTGCTGGCCTCATTACCCTATTCAACATCCGCGGCATCTACAAGAGGAGTCAATTGTTCCAAAGCACCTTTAAAATCATGGGTATCCTGCTTCTAGTACATCTTTCTATTCATCTTATCAGACAAATGGAGTGGAACGCGGAAGCTGCTATTCCTCTAGGTTCATCACTTATTGGCACTTTGGTGCTTCTTTTTATATTCCCGCTTATATACTTCTTCGAGCGTACCTTTGGCGTAGTTTCGGATCTCACACTTCTTGAGCTATCGGATACTAATAATCCATTGCTTAAACGCCTGTCAAAAGAAGCTCCAGGAACCTTCCAGCACACGATGCAAGTTGCTAATCTCGCTGAGCACGCTACGGAATTAGTAGGAGGGAACACCTTGCTCGTGAGAACGGGTGCTTTATATCACGATATTGGAAAGATTCCTAATGCTCAATACTTCACGGAAAATCAAAGTTCCTCAGCCTCTCCTCACGATGAATTGAGTCATACAGAAAGTGCCAAAATTATAATTGCACATATCAACGACGGCATAGAATTGGCCAAAAAACATCGACTCCCTGACATTGTGATCGATTTTATCCGCACCCACCATGGGACCTCAATAGTGGAGTATTTCTACAGAAAACACAAGGAAGATCACCCGGATTCAGAGAAATTTGATTCTTTTCAATATCCTGGACCAAAACCGTTCTCGAAGGAAACTGCTATTGTGATGATGTCAGATGCGGTTGAAGCCAGTACGCGTTCCTTGCCTGAAAAGTCACAGGAAGCGTTGAGTACAATGATTGATAAAGTTATTGATCACCAGTTGACCACGGGCCAATTAGATAATGCTGCGATCACCCTGAAGGAAATAAATGCTATTCGTGAAGCCTTTAAGAAATTTATGCGCGGTGTTTACCACGTTCGAATCTCATACCCTGAGGAAGTAAAAACGGTCCAAAACGCTTCGTAGTCAAAGAGGTAGACTTAGAGAATACTTCATACTAGGAGTGGGGACTGTGAAGATTCTAAAGGTGAATTTGATTAATTTGAATCAACACTACACAAATTAGCATTAAACCCTTGCGCAAACCGAAATTCGGTATAAATTTGCGCTCCCCAATGGAAAGATGGCAGAGTGGTAATGCAACAGCCTGCTAAGCTGTGATCGCGTAAGTGATCCCAGGGTTCGAGTCCCTGTCTTTCCGCAAAGAACAAACGTTCATTGATATTGCAAGTTCGGGAAGTGGCGCAGGTGGTAGCGCATCTGGTTTGGGACCAGAGGGTCGCAGGTTCGAGTCCTGTCTTCCCGACTAAGCCAAAGCAGAATCCTTCGGGGTTCTGTTTCGGCTACTGCAATTGAGAATACCTTTACCAAGGTATGGTGAGGACTCGTAGCTCAGCTGGATAGAGCATCTGCCTTCTAAGCAGACGGTCACAGGTTCGAATCCTGTCGGGTTCACGAGAGAAGCAAACCCCAGAACGCAATGCGTTCTGGGGTTTTTTTATGGTTTCTGAGTTTCATTCTTGCCTTCGCTATTGGGATAATGAACAATCTAAAATGGTCACAACAATGAAGGTTTGCAGGATGCGTATTCAAAGAACCTAATCACATCAAAAAAGTCGAAAAATCAAGGAAATAACTGTGAGTTAAATAAAATAGTTCAAAAAGCTGCTTAAGATTGACCTCTGCTTTGTTTCCTTCAGTTACAAGAATTCAGGTAGAGTATATCATAATCTGCTTGTTAAAAGCAGGAGTTTGGCAGAAACTATTAGCAAAGACATATTCTATAAAGTATTGATTACAAATGATTTAAAATCATATTGTTGATAGCTTTTTTTGCAACGCCTTGAATTATTGATATCGTAAATTTTTCAATCAACTTTGCGGCTTTCTCTTTGCTAAGGGCATCATTGTTACGCTTTGTAAATTCTCCGGGCTTTTTCTTGCCTTTTGCAAACCTATTTGAGATATTTAATGCTCGCTTAACTTAAATGCTTAGAAAGCTTATGAAAAAACAATTACTAACTCGTTCGTTGCTGTTAGTAGCACTCTTCTTTTCAGGAAGTACGCTTTTAGCACAAACGCAGGTTTGTGGTACTGTTAACTTAGAATTGTACGATTCTTATGGTGACGGTTGGAACGGCAACGAGATTGACGTAAAATTCACAGGAG
>Ga0228626_1000980_pt1 | contig 11827 bp, 9 predicted proteins | sample 31DmetaG_FD_183028 | JGI IMG/M metagenome (GOLD analysis project Ga0228626, IMG submission 183028) | Seawater microbial communities from Monterey Bay, California, United States - 31D | ecosystem: Environmental > Aquatic > Marine > Coastal | place: USA: California | collected 2016-10-26
GGGCGAGGCGACAGATCGGCAGATTGAAGCGGCCAGCGTCGCTTTTCGCGGTGTGCGGGAGGAAGCCTCTTTGGGCGCGCGGACGACTTTGGATGTGCTAAATGCTGAGCAAGAGCTGCTTGATGCGCGCGTGAGCCGCATTTCAACACGGATCGATGAGCAGATTGCGAGCTATAGCTTGCTGGCCGCGATGGGACGGTTAACCGCAAAAGAGCTGAGTCTAGGCGTAAAAACTTATGACCCGGCGGAATATTATAATCTGGTAAAGTCGGCACCGCGGGCCCAAAGCAAACAGGGCGCAGCCCTTGATCGCGTGCTGCGAGGCTTGGCTGGAAATTGAGCGGGTCTGCGGCTTGTGAGATGTACAAGCCCCGATGACATGGAGGCGCTGTGACCCATAAGGACGATCCACTCGAGCCAGATGCTTTGGTTCGATTCATGCGTAAGTCATTTTCTGATGCCCCAATTTCGGTACAGGTCACAGGCGTGGTCGCCCCTTTGGTGTTGCAAGCCAGCCAGCGGGTTGCTCCTCCATCCACGGAGCCGGTTGTGCTCACGCATGTGGATCTAGCCAGCGCCGACGCAGCGGGCGCTGAGCCGCCCAAGCCTGAGGCACCACTGTCGCATGATCCCGAATATCTGGAGGTCATTGCCAACCTCCGCCGCGCTCTGGCCGGTCCGATGCGCGACGAGCTGTCAAGCGCGGTTCGGACTGTGATTGACGATAGCGATCCTTGAGTTTCTCTCAAGCGGTGTTATGAGCTGGAGCGCCTACAGCGCGATGGGTCTTGCCAGGGCGATCAGCGCATCGACATCTAAATGCTGTTCGATAAAAGACGCGAGCCGGTCCAAAGTTTCCTCTACAGCCGCATCATAAGAGGCGAGCTGCGATTGTGTACCAAGCATGGTCAAGACCTCAGTGCGAAAGCCATCAGAGGCAAAAAGGCCATGCAAATAGCATCCGCGCACAAGGCCATCAGCGGAGATGGCCCCCTCATGACGATCTGCGAGATTGAGCCATGGGTTTTGGCAATCGGTTCCGCTGCTCTGGCCGAGATGGATTTCATAACCGCTGACTGGCGTGTTGGTTTCGGCGCTGTAGGCTTCGGTCAATGACAGGTTTTTCTTTGGCACCATCGTGGTTTCAATATTTAAATATCCCAACCCATCGATGGAGCGTGGCGCGCCTTCTATTCCGTCTGGGTCATGAACCTTGCGCCCCAGCATTTGATACCCGCCACAAATGCCAATGATGTGACCGCCGCGGCGTTGATGCGCTTGAAGATCAATATCCCAGCCATTGGCGCGAAAATTTTCCAGATCACTGATGGTGGACTTGCTGCCGGGCAGGATTACGAGCGACGCGTCACCGGGCAATGGTTGACCTTGTTCAACAATTTCGACGGTCACATTTGGCTCGGCTACCAGCGGGTCGAGATCATCGAAGTTGGAAATGCGCGCCAAACGCGGCACGGCGATTTTGATCGCGCCACCGGCCCGGGTCGCAATATCCATGACATCCTCCGCCGGTAGTTTCCAAGCCTCGGAGAACCATGGTAAGACGCCAAGCGATACCCATCCCGTCTGTTCGGTGATGGCTGCCATGCCCTCATCAAAGAGCGACACGTCCCCACGAAATTTATTGATTGTAAACCCCTTGATCCTGTTGCGGTCATTAGCCGGTAAAACCGCATGTGTTCCGACCATTTGCGCGATCACCCCACCCCGGTCAATATCGCCGATCAGGACCACTGGAACATTGGCGGCCTCTGCGAACCCCATATTTGCGATATCCCCAGAGCGTAGGTTGATTTCAGCCGGGCTTCCCGCACCCTCAATCACGATGAAATCGGCATGTTTTGCCAGCCCGACGAAGGAGTCTAACACCCGTGGCATCAAGGTGGGTTTGAGTGCCACATAGTCTCGGGCTTTTACTGTGGTGAGCCGTTGCCCTTGAACCACCACCTGCGCGCCGATTTCGGATTCGGGCTTTAACAGCACCGGGTTCATATCGACAATCGCGGGCCGTCCGCAGGCGAGGGCTTGTAGCGCTTGCGCGCGGCCGATCTCTCCACCGTCAACGGTGACGGCGGCATTATTGGACATATTTTGCGGCTTGAACGGTGCCGGGCGATAGCCGCGTTTGACCAACGCGCGGCAAATCCCGGCCACCAAAACGGATTTGCCGACATTCGATCCGGCACCCTGTATCATAATCGCTTTGGTCATATGGCCCTCCTTGAGGTCTCAGGATGTTCAGCCCAAGTGAATACCGGTTTGGCGGTCGAAGATACGCGAAGTTTAATCTGCGACTTGCGCCAGAGCCATCATTAAAGCGGCAGTTTCTTGCCTGTTTCGGCAAATTGCGCACCAAAACGCAAAACGCGCCCATCGGGGCGCGTTGGCGGTCACAACCGTGGAGAGGTTTTAAGCGGCTTCTGCCTGCTGGCGACGCTCGCTCTCTTCGCGGCTCAGAGCCACGGAGGTGCGAATGCCCTTGCCCACGAAATCCATGAGGCCGGAGACGACACGTTCGTTGGGATCAATGCCGGCGCAGGAGAGCACTTCGCGCCCATCGCGAGAGCGTGCCCAACGCGCAATTTGCTCAGGCCCGTTGCCATATTTCTTATCGTCCGCAATTGCGTCATCTAATGCAGCCAGTACAACGGCCGCAAAGAGTTTGCGAGCGCGGTTGCCCTGTTCGTTGTTAAAAGCGTTTCCGTCGACGAAATCTTTCATCTCGTGTCCTTTTAATTCTTACTCTTGAACTTTCCGATCTGCGCTCCTTATGCAGCATCGAAAACGATTCGGGTGGTCTCTTTTGGAATGTCTGCCATGCACTCAGCGCATAGCTAGACGGCCACTCTCGACGTCAGTCGTGGCTTGAACCCCCGACATTGCTTCGATATAGGCGGTGTTGAATCAAAATCAACCTTTTATACAAGGTTCCATACATGCCAAAGATTAACGGAAATGAAATACGCATCGGCAATGTGCTTGAGCACAATGGCGGCCTGTGGAGTGCGGTTAAAGTCGACCACGTAAAGCCAGGAAAAGGCGGAGCTTTTGCTCAGGTGGAAATGCGTAATCTGCGCAATGGATCAAAGTTGAACGAGCGGTTCCGGTCTGCTGACAAAGTGGAAAAGGTACGTTTGGAGCAAAAAGATCAGCAGTTTCTATATGAAAATGACGGTATGTTGGTGTTCATGGATATGGAAACCTATGACCAGATTGAACTGCCGGCGGAGCTGCTTGGCGATCGTCGTCCATTTTTGCAAGATGGTATGACGGTTCAGATTGAATATCATGAGGCCGAAGCGCTGCATGCCACTTTGCCTCAAAAGGTGACTTGCAAAATCGTTGAGACAGAGCCTGTGGTCAAAGGTCAAACCGCAGCGAATTCATTTAAGCCTGCGGTTTTGGACAATGGGTTGAAAGTCATGGTGCCGCCTTTTGTTGGGCAAGATGAGATGATCATCGTCGACACGATTTCGATGGAATATACAGAGCGGGCCTAAACTGTGATGACGGCAGAGCCTGCAACCATCTCAGGCGCGATCCTATCAAAGCGCAGATAGGCCAATGCAAGCCCGTCATGTTGTGTGTATAATGTGCCGGCGGGTTTTTCATTGGCAAGAATGGCAGTGCCAATGGGCGCCGATCCAGAAATTTTAACCTGCCGCAAGCCTTTGCGGAGCTCGGTTTTGTGTTTCATGCGCGCGACAATCTCTTGTCCGACATAGCAGCCTTTTTTAAAATCCACCCCGTTGAGACGCTCGAAATCCATTTCTAGGATAAATCGCTCTGGGATTAATTCGATTCCTGTCTCTGGTATGATATGCGCGACACGCAAGCCTGGCCAATTGATGGCACCTGCCTCCTGTCGTCCGTAGGCGCGCCAGCCCAGATTTGGGTCGCGCGGATCTGCAAACCCATCCGGTGGGATCGGGCCCAAGCCGCAGCACAGGTCCATATCTGTTTGTGAAATTTGGGCATCTGCGCGCAACCGATACATATTCAGGCGCATAACTATGCTGGGGCAAATCTCTGAAGCCACGTCAATCAGCAGATCATCTGGCCGGTGCAACACGAAAAAATCTGCAAGATATTTGCCCTGTGGCGTCAACAGCGCCGTGTAATGTAATCCGGGTGCGGAGATGTCATTGGTCACAAGATTTTGCAAAAAGCCAACCCGGTCGCGACCGGTGACTTGAAGAATGCTGTGGGGCTGTTCGGGCTGGGCCATGGGTGTTCCTTTGTCTGACGTTTCCATATAAGCTGTTTTGACCGCAAAGCCAGAGGCCTCATGTCCGCACCGATTTCTGTTGTGATCCCGACGCTTAATTCTGCCGATAGTTTACCGGCGACTCTTTTGTCGCTGATGGAGGGATTGGAGGCTGGTTTGATCTGCGAAGTGGTTGTCACTGACGGCAGATCGACAGATGCCAGCGGCTCTATCGCTCTGGACTGGGGCGCTGAGGTGATCACCGGAGCGGCCTCGCGCGGCGGGCAATTGCGCCGTGGGGTGGCGGTCACGCGCGGTGCTTGGATTATGGTTTTGCATGCGGATACGATCTTGCAAGAGGGCTGGGCCGAACAGGTGAAAGCGCACATGCAGCAAGGCCCGCTGTGTTTTTCACTGGCCTTCCGTGCCAGAGGTCTTGCGGCCCGATGGGTGGCGGCTTGGGCAAATTTGCGCAGTGATGTATTGGGTCTACCCTTTGGTGATCAGGGGCTCTTGCTGCGTCGGGTAGAGTATGACCGGGCGGGAGGCTATCCAGACCAGCCATTGATGGAAGATGTGGCATTGGTCCGGGCCATAAAGCAAAAAATCCGCCGACTGCCGGCCTGTGCTTTCACAGCTGCCGATAAGTATCAGCAACAGGGCTGGTTTCGTCGTGGGGCGAAAAATATCGGCCTCTTATTGCGATATTTTTTGGGTGCAGATGCCAAAGATTTGGCGCGTCGCTATCACAAAATATAGAAGCGCTTGCACCATGCGGCGGCAAGAGCTGACAGGCGGCGGCGCTGGCCCTATTGGTTTTCCGAGCGATCAAATTGTAAGCGACATAAGTCAGAATAATGCCCACCTGCCGCAATCAGCTCCGTATGGGTGCCTTGCTCAATCACCCGACCTCTGTCCATCACGATGATATGATCGGCAGAGACGATGGTCGACAGGCGATGCGCGATGACCAAAGTGGTGCGATTTTCAGAGAGCTTTTCTAAAGCATTTTGCACCAGGACCTCTGATTGGGTGTCCAGTGCTGAGGTGGCTTCATCCAAAAGCAATATCGGCGTATCGCGCAGGAGCGCGCGGGCGATGGCGACCCGTTGACGCTGCCCGCCAGATAGGTTTGAGCCGCGCGGCCCGACTTCGGTATCCATACCTTGGGCCAAACTTGGCAGGAAATCGCCCACATGGGCCGCTGCGACCACCTCATCGAGTTTCGATGGGTCCGTATCGCGCGCATCAAGGGTGATGTTTTCCCCAAGGGTTTCATCAAACAATAAGCTGTCTTGCGACACCACCGAGATGCAGGTCCGCAGGGCACTGGGATCAATTTCCGTATTGGCAAGACCGGAGATCGTGATCGCGCCCGAGCTATGGGCGTAAAGCCGGGTGAGCGCATTAAATATTGTTGTTTTGCCCGCTCCTGAAGCGCCGACAATGGCGGTGGTTTTTCCAGCGGGCGCGCGGAAAGAGACATCGCGCAGCACCGGTGTTTCGCCAAACTCTAAGCTGACATTCTTAAATTCAATATCGCCAAAGGGCTGCACGGGTTTGGGATTATCCGGTCCGAGCAGCGTTGGCTGATGGTTGAAAATATCTCGCATTCTTTGAATGGATACAGACGCGGCGTTGATGAGCCCTGAGATGCCAGCCAAGCGGCGTAGCGGTTCAAATGCCAATCCCAATGCGCTGAAAAAGGCCATGAATTGCCCGACTGTTTTCGCGCCGCTGATGATTTCATATCCACCGTAAATTATCACGCAGGCAAAACCGATGCCACTCATCACATCCACCAGCGAAGGGATAACGGCCGTGCCGAAGAGGGTTTTTACCTCGACTTCAATCTGCCGCTTGGTGAGGACGCGATAGCGGTCGGTATAATAGCGCTCCAGCCCATTGAGCTTGATTGTTCCAACCCCATGGAAGGCCTCATTGAGGCGCGTGGCCATATTGGCGGCGACTTCTCGGGCTTTCACTGCCTGTTTGCGCGTATAGCGCTGCGCGACCAGCGACGGGAACAAGAGCAATGGTGCACCGACCAATGCCGCGACAGTCCATAACCAATCTATGGATAACATGACCGCAAAAAGCGATACCAATCCGATCAGGTCGCGCGCCGCGCCGCGCACCAAAAGTGCCCATATTCCGGCGACGGCCTGCACATCGCCGTTGACCCGCTCCATCAAATATCCCGGCGCATAGCGGGAGAAAAAGCTGAGATCCAATTGCAGCAAGTGGCGCAGCAAGTCATTTTGCAAATCAGCTACGGATTGTTTGGCAATTTTGGTCATGAGGACCCGGTGCACCACGGAGAGCACGCCTCGGATCAAAAATAATCCCAAGACGATACCGCCCACCATCCACAATTGGCTTTTGCTCCCGCCCACAAAGACCCCATCAAACAGGGGCTGCATCATCCAGGCAAGCCCGCCGACCATACTGCCTTCGATCATCATCAACACGACAATAATCGCCAAAACCCACATGTGGCGTCGCAGGTATCCGCGCCAGAGCCACAGGAACAATGTGCCTTGTTTTATGTCTTTGGGGGATGATGATTTTATGTCCATGGGCGCCTGTTAGTGCTTTGTTCGAGTTGCTGCAAGGGACGGCCGCTTGACGCGGCAGTAAACCGCGAATACCGATTGGCTATCATAATAGAGGTGAAATTTTATGTCACTGTCTCAAGGCCGTTCCTATCTTGCCATTCCGGGCCCTTCGGTCATGCCCGAGCGCGTGTTGCAAGCGATGCATCAACCCTGCCCAAATATCTATGAGGGGGGATTGATTGAGCTGACCCATAGTTTGATTCCGGATCTGAAACATGTGGTTGGCACGGCCGGTCAGGCGGCAATCTATATTGCCAATGGCCACGGCGCTTGGGAAGCGGCTGTATCGAACGTTTTGGCACCGGGCGATACGGTCCTGGTGCTGGCAACCGGACGGTTTTGCGAAGGCTGGGGCGAAATGGCCGGCGCGCTTGGGGTTACGGTGGAGACACTTGATTTTGGCAACCAAGCGACGATTGACCTGGCCCAGGTCGAGGCCCATCTTGCCGCTGATAAGTCGGGGCGCATCAAGGCCGTGATGGCCGTGCATGTGGATACATCGACCTCAGTTCTCAACGACATCGCAGCGCTGCGGCGCAGTCTTGATGCTGCGGGGCATGGGGCTCTGCTGATGGTCGATTGTATCGCCAGCCTTGGCTGTGATAAATTCTTAATGGACGAATGGGGCGTCGATCTCATGGTCACAGCCTGCCAAAAAGGCTTGATGACCCCGCCCGGTATTTCCTTTGTATTTTTCTCTGATAAGGCTGCTGCGGCGCGCAATGCGATGACGCGGGTCAGTTCCTATTGGGACTGGAACGCACGCATCAACCCCGAATATTTTTATCAATATTTCTGCGGCACGGCACCCACGCAACATTTGCTGGGGTTGCGGGAGGCTTTGGATATGATTCTTGAAGAAGAATTGGACCATGTCTGGGCGCGGCATGAGGCGATCGCGCAGGCGGTTTGGGCGGCATGCGAAGCCTGGGGCAAAGGTGGACCATTGGCGATGAATATCGCCGATCCCGCTTTGCGCAGCCGCGCGGTGACGGCGCTGTCAATTGGGGCACCCAACGGGCTCAATTTACGCCGTTGGACAGAGCATCAAGCCGGTCTGACGCTGGGCATCGGCTTGAATATGGCCACAGATGACGATCCGAATGCGGATGGGTTTTTCCGCATCGGGCATATGGGGCATGTTAATGCGCAGATGATCATGGGAACGCTTGGCGCAATCCAATCGGGCTTGATGGCCACAAAGATCCCCCATGGTGCGGGGGGATTGGAGGCCGCGGCGCATGTGCTGGCCGCGGCGACCCACGGCTAGCCTAGCCTAGCCTAGCCTAATCTTGCGGCTTTCAGGGCTTGCGGCAAGACTGTTGCAACCAAAGCCATCGCTGCTGAGTCTCCGCATGAGATGCGGATGCAGCGGTTCATCGGTGCCACGGCCGGCATGCGAATAAACACAGAGCGCGCGACTGTCTGCTCTAGGACCGCACGGGCAAAATCGCCATCGCCGCCGCAGTCTATCGTGACAAAATTCGTGGCTGAGGGCAGCGCGATGAGGTTATTGTCATCGGCAATTTCTGCCAGGGTCTCGCGGCTTTGTGCCACTTTTTGCGCGATTTCCGCCACATAGGCTTGGTCTTTGAGGGCGGCCAAGGCTCCAGCTTGGGAGATTCGCGACACGCCGAAATGATTGCGCATTTTGTCGAAAGCAGAGATCAGAGATTTTGGCCCTATGGCATAGCCCACCCGCGCGCCGGCCATGCCATAGGCTTTGGAAAAGGTCCGCAGGCGGATCACATTATCGGTCTCGGGTCGCAAGTCCGGCGCTGTCCCCTTTGGTGCCAAATCAATATAGGCCTCATCAAGCACCAAAAGACTAGAATCGGGCAGGTTATCAATCAAATCCTGCACAGGATCAGCGCTGTGCCAGCTGCCCATTGGATTGTCAGGATTGGCGAAATAGACCAGTTTTGCACCCAAATGATGGGCCTGCTCTGCAAGGCTCTGGGGATCCTCGTGATCGTCCAGATATGGCACCATATGCAGAGTGCCGCCATTGCCGGCGGCATGATAATTAAACGTTGGATAGGCCCCTTGCGAGGTCAAAATAGCATCCCCCGGCGCAACGGTCAGGCGGGTCAGGGTTAATAACAGACCATCAATGCCCTCACCTATGGTGATATGGCCCGGATCAATATTGTGATGCGCGGCCAATGCCTGTCTCAAATCATAATTTTCAGGATCGCCATATTGCCAAACCTCCTGCGCCGCTTGTGTCATAGCTTCGATCGCAAGTGGCGAGGGGCCAAATTGGCTTTCATTGGCCCCCAATCGTGCGCAGAAAGGCCGGCCCAAGGCCCGCTCTTGGGTTTCCGGCCCCACAAAGGGCACGACAGCCGGCAAGGATTTGGCCAAGTCCGTGAGCGCATAATGTGACATGGCACGATCTCCAGGCAAAAGGGTTTTGGGCAGTTTAGCCGATTTCTTCCAATCTTGCCAATGCCGTAGCGATTTTGGCCTCTTCCTCCTCACGGGCTTCGAGATTGGCCTGTGTTTCGGCCAGGACCTCTGGCGGGGCGGAAATTGCGAATTTCGGGTTATTCAAACGCCCGCGAAGGCCGCCCAGTTCTTTGGCCAATTTACCCATGCTTTTTTCAAGTCGCATCTTCTCGGCCGCCACATCGATAATATCTGCCAGCGGCAAGCCAAAGGTGGCTTGGGGCGCGGTGATGGTGATGGCACCTTTGGGCATTTCAGGCACTTGGGTGACTTCGGTGATCCGAGCCATTTGCTGAATTTGCGCCATATTTGCCGCCAAAGCGGCTTCTCCGGCTGGGCTGATCGCCACTTGCACCAAAGGCACTTTCGCACCGGCTGGCACGTTCATCTGCGCGCGGGCAGAGCGGATGGCATCAATCAAAGCAATGACCCAGCTTATTTCTTCGCTGGCCGCCGCATCGACCAATTCGAGCCCATAGTCTGGCCAATCTTGATGCACCAGCATCTGGCTCCGCGATGCTGTGATGCCCCAAAGCTCTTCAGTGATAAAGGGCATGATGGGATGCAGCAAAGTCATAGATTGCTCTAAGACCCAAGCCAATGTTGTTTGAGTTTCCAATCGCCCAGCGTCGCCACTGGAATGGCTGCCTTTCAAAATTGGCTTTGACAGCTCGAGATAGCGATCGCACAACGTGCCCCAGACAAAGCCGTAGAGCGCGGCGGCTGCATCATTGAACCGATAGCCCTCGAGCGCGGCATCCACCGCCACGCGCGCCCGCCCCACTTCGCCGATGATCCATTTGTTGAGCGCCAAATCTGGGCTTGGAATGGCGTCGCTGCGATGTTCAAACGCCTCATTGAACTCTGCAAAAGAACAGGCATTCCAGAGCTTTGTGCCAAAATTTCGATAGCCTGCAATGCGCTGCATATCCAGCTTGAGCACCCCACCTAAGGAGGCCATAGAGGCATTGGTAAAACGCAGAGCATCGGCACCGAATTCGTCGATAATTTCCAGCGGATCGACCACATTACCCGTGGATTTACTCATTTTCTTACCCTTGGCATCACGCACCAAGCCGTGCAGGTAGATGGTAGAGAACGGCACTTGATCGACCACTGCCAATTGCATCATCATCATCCGCGCCACCCAGAAAAACAAGATGTCAGAGCCGGTGATGAGATCAGAGGTGGGGAAAAACCTTTGCAGCATATCATTTTGCGCATCGGCCTCCGCCTCGCCGGTCCAGCCCAAAGTTCCGATGGGCCAAAGACCGGAGGAGAACCAGGTGTCGAGCACATCGGGATCACGGGTCAGCTGTGCGCTTGGGCCAGCGAGCGCCTGCGCCTCTGCCTCGGTCGCGGCGCAATATTGCGCGCCGCTCTCATCAAACCAAACAGGAATTTGGTGGCCCCACCACAATTGCCGAGAAATGCACCAAGGCTCAATATTTTCAAGCCAATGAAAATAAACTTTCTTTTCTGACTCGGGCAGAATTTTGACGGTGCCATCACGCACCGCCTGCAGGGCTGGGGCGACGATTTTATCCGTATCAACAAACCATTGGTCTGTCAGCATCGGCTCGATCACCACTTTGGATCGGTCGCCGAAGGGCTGCATGATGGGTTTGTTTTCCACCAAGGGCACCAGCCGGGTGACCTGCTGCCCCTCTGCGTCGGTGATGGTCTCTTGGGTCATCACCGCCAATCCTTCGCCGGTAATATCCTCGACAATTTTCTTGCGCGCTTCGAAACGATCCATGCCGCGATAGGCATCAGGCACCATATTCATCGCCGCAATTTTGGCCTCGTCAAAACTCTCTTCACCATTGGCGATACGCTGGGCCGTGGCCGCCTCTGTCGCATAGGCCTGTCCATCGGCCCGCAGATTGGCTTTGGTATCCATCAGGTTATACATCGGAATGCCAGCACGTTTCGCAACTTGATAGTCGTTGAAATCATGCGCCCCTGTAATTTTCACAGCGCCAGATCCGAAGTCTTTGTCTGGGTAGTCATCGGTGATAATGGGAATCAAACGCCGCTGCGCTTTGGGCCCGACGGGAATTTCGCACATCATCCCCACGATCGGCGCATAGCGCTCGTCGGAGGGATGCACCGCAACCGCGCCATCACCCAGCATGGTCTCTGGGCGGGTGGTGGCAATTGAGATATAGTCGCGCTCCTCTTGCAATGTGATGTTGCCGTCTTCGTCCTTCTGCACATATGTGTAGGTCGCGCCGCCTGCGAGCGGGTACTTAAAATGCCACATATGGCCGGCGACTTCGATATTCTCAACTTCGAGATCTGAGATGGCTGTCTCGAAATGTGGATCCCAATTGACCAGACGCTTGCCGCGGTAGATCAGGCCTTTGTTGTACATTTCCACGAAGACTTTGATCACCGCATCGTGAAAATTTGGGCTATTTTCATGGCCGGTGCGCGTGTCACCCTGCGCGCCTGCCATGGTGAAGGCTGTGCGGTCCCAATCGCAGGAGGCGCCCAAGCGTTTGAGTTGGTTTACAATTGTCCCGCCAGA
>Ga0228626_1000983_pt1 | contig 11803 bp, 10 predicted proteins | sample 31DmetaG_FD_183028 | JGI IMG/M metagenome (GOLD analysis project Ga0228626, IMG submission 183028) | Seawater microbial communities from Monterey Bay, California, United States - 31D | ecosystem: Environmental > Aquatic > Marine > Coastal | place: USA: California | collected 2016-10-26
CTCGAGACTGTCATTGCTTCTTCTTGGTCGTGGGTTACGATAACAAAGGTCACTTCAAGTTTCTCTTGTATATCCATAAGTTCGAACTGAGTTTGCTCTCTAAGTCTCTTATCAAGCGCTCCCAATGGCTCATCAAGAAGCAATAATTTAGGCCTCTTTGCAAGACTTCTAGCTAAAGCAACACGCTGACTTTGTCCGCCAGATAACTGATTCGGTTTTCTTTTGGCAAAATCTGTAAGCTCAACCAATTGAAGCATTTCCTCAACTCTCTGATTAATCTCATTAGGAGGCAGATTGTCTTGCTTCAGCCCAAAAGCTATATTTTTTTCAACCGTCATGTGAGGAAATAAAGCGTAGGATTGAAACATCATGTTGATGGGTCTCAGATGAGGAGGAATCTCAGAAATATCTTCACCATCCAACAGGATCCTTCCATTAGTTACTTTTTCAAAACCAGCAAGCATTCTAAGAAGAGTTGTCTTTCCGCATCCTGAAGGACCGAGTAATGAGAAAAACTCATTCTTGTAAATATCTAAATTGAGATTATCTATGGCTGTGAAGTCACCAAACTTCTTGGTTACATTTTCAATTTGAATATACGGTTTTTGAGACGGGTCAAGCCATGGGTTGACCGAGGGCAATTCAGACATAAAAGTTAGATAGAGTAAAAACCTTCATGATGCTAGGCATCATGAAGGTAATTATGATTTACGATTACTGACCAGTAGTTACTTTAGTCCAAGTCCGAGTAATGACTCTTTGTGACCTGGCGTCATAAGTAGGGCTAATGTATAAGCCAGCCATCACTTCAGGTGTTGGATAAACCGCTGGATCATTCAACAGATCTTCTTCCAGTAACGGCTGTGATGCTAAGTTACCGTTTGCATACCACACATAGTTTGTAGCTGTTGCAATCTGCTCAGGATCCATAATCCAGTTGATGTACTTGTGAGCATTTTCAGCGTTTGGAGCATCTTTAGGAACTGCTAACTGATCAAACCACATGAGTGCACCCTCTTCAGGAATAGAGTATACGATTTCAACGCCATTTTCAGCATCCCATGCAGCATACTGCGCCATGAAGATATCACCTGACCAGCCAACAACTAGACAGATATCTCCATTTGCAAGAGCATCAATGTATTGCGATGAATGAAATTTTTGAATGTGAGGTCTAACTGCAGTTAAGACAGCTTCAGCTTTTGCTATCACGTCAGAGTCCGTACTTCTTGGATCCTCACCGAGATAGGCAAGTGCTGCTGGAATAATTTCAGTAGGCGCATTGAGTAAGTGAACACCACAGTCTGCAAATTTAGAAACTACATCTGGGTCAAACACCATTGCAAGGGATGATGTTGGAGCATTCTCCATTCTTTCATTAATCATGCCTTCGTTATAACCGATTCCAGTTGTTCCCCACATATAGTTGACTGAGTAGTCATTGAGAGGGCCAAACTGCGCAACCTGGTCTTCGATATCACTCCACATGTTACCAATGTTGGATAATTTTGATTTATCAAGCTTTTGAAAAACACCAGCTTGAATTTGTCTCGCCAAGAAGCTACTTGATGGAACGACCACATCATATCCAGAACCACCTGCAAGAAGCTTAGCTTCAAGAACTTCATTTGAATCAAATACGTCGTAAACGACTTTAATACCTGTTGCAGCTGTAAAGTCCTCGTTGACCTGTTCATCAATATAGTCAGACCAGTTAAGCACGTTAACTACTTCTTCTGCAATCGCTGTTTGAGCTGAGAATACAAGTGCTCCAGCTATAAACAGACTATTTAACTTATTTTTCATTCTATTTCTCCTTTTGTTTTTTACTTTTAACTAATTGGATTATATTAAATTTTTGCATTTAATAATCACCTTTTTTTAATTACAATTCAGTTTCTACTATAGATGTCTTAAATATGAATTGTATTCAAAATCAGTAACAGTGCTTTCAAACCTGCTAATTTCGTGTTCTTTTACAACCTGAAAAGACTTTTGGAATTCTTCTCCAAAAAAATCTTTTACAATCTTAGATTTGCTAGTTTTTTCAACAGCCTCACGCCAAGTGATACCTAGCTCAGCTGTATGCTGTGCATGAGCATTCCCAATCGTCTCTTTACTTAGTGGGTATTTATTTTGAATGCCTATGAGCACACTTGAGAGAATTGATGCAAAAACTAAATAAGGGTTTGAGTCAGCGCTTGGAAGCCTAAATTCTAATCTAGTAGCGCTTGGTGATGACTCGGGAATTCTGATTAAGGCAGTTCGATTTTCATGGCCCCAGCTGAGCGTTGTCGGTGCATGATCGGCATTATGAACTAGACGCCTGTAGGAATTTGAGTGCGATGCATAAAATGATAGAAAGTCAGGGGTTGTTTTTAGAAGGCCGGCAATCGCATCAGCAAAAATGCCTTGTGGTTGATGACTTGAATCAAGCTTGAATAAATTGTCACCCTTTTTGTCAATAATACTTAAGTGAGCATGCATACCATTGCCTGCTTCCTCTGAAAACGGCTTAGCCATAAATGTGGCATTTAGGTTAAATTTTTTAGCGCAGTTCTTTATGGATCTTTTCATTAAAAAAGCTTGGTCAGCCATCAGAAGCGGGTCGTCATGATGAAGTAAATTGATTTCAAATTGACCCGGGGCACACTCTGCAATTGCTGTCTCTGAAGGGATGCCAAGTGATTTAGCACTTTTATCAACCAGATCAAAGAAGTCTTCAAAATCATCCATAACGTTAAGGTTAAGTAATTGAACTTCTTTGAATCGCCTATTCGTTCCAGGAATAAGTGGCATTTGAGGATGCCCGTGTTTTGTGAGTTGGTTATCGATTAAATAAAACTCCATTTCAGGAGCAATGACTGGTCTAAGACCAAGCTCATCAAATCGCTTCAATACACTTTTTAGTATGTTTCTAGGATCAGCATAGATTGGGTTTCCATCATTATCTTCCATACTGACAAGACACTGGGCAGTTCGATTTGAGCTCCAAGGCGTTAATGCAAGAGTATTTTCAACAACTTTGCAAGTTGCATCACCATCACCTGTTGTCATTACCAGACCTGTTCCCTTAGGATTATCACCCCAAATATCTAAAACATAGCTTGATACTGGCATTTTTAAGCCGCCACTAGCTGCCTTAATCAGTGTTTTTGGGGAAGCGCTTTTGCCTCTTGAGATGCCATTGAAATCTACATATATGAATTCAATTTTTTTGAGTTCGGGGTTTGCGCCAAGAAATTTTTCTGCAAAATTCTTCATAGATTATTTTTGAAAATATTATTTGCTAACATTAAATGTGAGATAATTCTATCATACTTGTGATCACAAATTAATAATATAAAAAAAATATTAAAAAAGATGAGCATGGATATTTTATCGAAAGTTGAACCAAGAGACTCAAAGCTAAATGCAAATGAATGGGTGTACAATTCTTTATGCCAGTTAATTCTTTGTGGAGAATTTGTTCCTGGTATTTCTTTCACCTTTAGAGGGATTGCTAATTCATTTGGAGTTAGCACTATGCCTGTGCGTGAGGCTGCAAATAGACTAATTTCAGAAGGTGCTCTTGATATGTCTGAAAAACGAAGAATTACTGTATCTCAGATGACTCAATCTAAGTTTGATGAGTTAAAAGTTGCTAGATTAAATTTAGAGCCACAATTATCTAGTCTTGCTTTAAATCATATTAATTCTAAAAGGCTTAACCTATTGATAAATATTGATAAAAAGCTTGATTATGCTATCTCAACTGGAAATGTTGTAGACTACATTAAATACAATTACCAGTTTCATTTTGGTATTTACGAGGCTGGATCATCACCAGTATTACTCCCTCTTGTAAGAACTCTATGGCTTCGTTTTTCACCTTTTTATAGAGTTGTTGCTGGAAGGGTAGGGACTCAGACCATGAAAGATTTTCATCACTCAGCTATTGATGCCATTAAAGCTAAAGATTCTGTTGCGTTGATAAAGGCTATCCATAGCGACATATTAGAAGGAATGGAAATGCTCAATGAATCGCTAAATGAGTAAAAATAATTTATTTAATTCTATTTGCAACTATGAGTGAAAATTCCTTGCGTTTATTCTCTTTTCTCTATATTATTATCTGTGATCACAAATTTTAATAAACTAATTATTTACATTTAAATGAGGAATACAATGAATATTAGCACTTCTGCTCTCCAAGAAAAAAATGCAAAGCATTTAATTCAGTCTTTCAGTGACTTAAGTTACATCAAAAATCCTGAGTCGACGCACATCATCAGTCGCGCAGATGGGGCATATATTTATGACAATGATGGTAAGAAAATTTTAGACAGTATGTCTGGATTATGGTGTGTCAATATGGGCTATGGTCAACAATCTATTATTGAGGCTGTGAATGAGCAAATGAAAGAGTTGGTTTATTATAATAATTTCTTTGGATCGAGCCATCCATCAGCCATTAAGTTGTCTGAAATGATTGCTGATAAAACACCAGAGGGAATGAACAAGGTTTATTTTTGCGGCTCTGGCTCTGAGGCGAATGATACTGTTGTCAGGTTAGCCAGGCACTATTGGGCTGCCAGAGGAAAGCCTTCTAAATCTGTCATTATTAGCCGTACAAATGCCTATCATGGGTCTACTATGGCTGGAGCTAGTTTAGGCGGAATGAGTGCTATGCATGCTCAAGGCGGTTTGCCAATAGCTGATATTGAACATGTGGACCAGCCCTATTACTATGATGCTTGCGTTGAGGCAGGTGGAAAGATTGATGCCAATGAATTTGGAGTTAAGGTTGCTCAAAGCCTGGCTAAAAAAATTGATGAACTTGGAGAAGATCGAGTTGCTGCATTTATTGCAGAACCAATTCAGGGCGCGGGAGGGGTTATTATTCCGCCTAAAACTTATTGGCCTGAGATTAGTAAAATTTGTAATGAAAGAAATATTCTCTTGGTGGCAGATGAGGTGATCTGCGGCTTTGGAAGAACCGGTGAATGGTTTGGATCAGGCCACTTTAACTTTAAGCCAGATTTAATGCCTTTTGCAAAGGGAGTCACTTCAGGATACCTTCCAGTTGGAGGCGTTATTGTAAGAGATGACATTGTTGAGGTGTTGGCCGACGCCAAGCAAGAGTTTGCGCACGGTTATACCTATTCAGGGCATCCAGCCTGTATGGCTGCTGCCGTTGCAAACCTTGAGCTTATGGAGAACACAAATATCTTACATCAAATCAAAAATAAGACTGCCCCATACCTTGGTGGCAAGTGGAAGGATCTTGAGAGCCATTCTTTGGTCGGTGAAGCGAGACATCTTGGGATGCTTGCAGCCATTGAAATTGTTGAAGATAAAGAGAACTGTAAGAGATTTGACAATAGCGCAGAGATCGTTGGAAGATGTCGAGACTATTGCTATGAAAATGGCATCGTAATGAGAGCTATTAAAAACAAGATGGTTATAGCACCTCCATTGATATGCAATAACGAACATATTGATGAAATTATTGAAAAGGTTTGGAAGTGTCTTGATTTGACAGCTCAGTCAATAAAGTAATTTAAATTTTCGCGTGCAATCATATTATCAAGCTAGTAGAAATACTCAGATAGATCAGCCAGAACTTATTGGTGACCATGATGCGGATATTTGTGTTATTGGTGGGGGCTATACCGGCCTATCAACCGCTCTTTATTTAGCAAATGAAGGCATTAATGTCTTTCTTATTGAGTCAAATCAAATTGCATCAGGCGCCTCTGGGGCAAATGGAGGGCAGGTTTCCGGTGGAATGCGAAGAGATCAATTTTATTTGGAAAAAGCTTTAGGCGTGGATTACGCCAAAGTTCTGTGGGGAATTGGAGAAAAGTCCAAATACCATGCCAAAGAGCTGATTGATAAATACCAAATCCAGTGTGACTATAAAAAGGGGATTGCCCACCCAAACCACAAGCAGAAATATTGTGAAGAATCAAAGCAATATGTTGATCATATGATTAAGAACTATGACTATAAGGATATGGTCTATCTTAGTGATGATGAGATGAGGGAGGTTACAGGCTCGGATACCTATTATGGTGGAAGTTATGATAAAGCTGAGGCCCATTGCCACCCTTTAAACTATGCTCTAGGCATTGCAAAGGCAGCGCTATCTGCAGGTGCAAAAATCTATGAAAATAGTGCCGCGACTAGTTATAAGGTTTTTGAAGATCATGTCAGGGTAAACACTAAGAATGGCTCAATTAAAGCTGACCGAATTGTTCTTGCTTGTAATGGCTATCTTGGGAATTTAGAGAAGAGCTTAACGTCTAAAATTTTACCAATGAACAACTATATTGTTGCAACTAAGCCACTTGATGATGAAACGGTTCAAAAGATAAACCCTAAGGATATTGCCTTTGCTGACTCAAGATTCGTAATCAATTATTTTAGAATGAGTGCAGATAAGCGCTTACTATTCGGCGGTGGTGAGAACTATTCACAAGAATTGTCGAAAAATATAGTGCCTATTGTTACCAAACCATTAGAGAAAATCTATCCATTCCTTAAGGGAGTTAAAATTGACTATGCATGGGGCGGAAAACTTGCAATAACGATGAACCGGCTCCCTTTTTTTACAACCCTTAAAAAAGATAGAGTTATTTCTGCTCAAGGTTACTCTGGGCAAGGTGTTGCTTTAGCAAGCTATTCCGGCAAAATAGTCTCTGAGAAAATATTAGGAAATGGAGAGGTTTTTGATATTATGGCAAAGATTCCAAGGCAAAGCTTCCCAGGTGGGAGATTTTTACGAAACCCAAGCATGAAGATTGGTATGCTTTATTATTCGTTATTAGACAGAATATAATAATCTAGCGTTTTTAAAAAGGAGAATTGCATGAGCATTGATGATTTCGAGGAGTTGACTACTGACCAAGCCTTCACTAGAAAAAGTCTTTATAGTAGGGCTAATGAAATGACCTATGGAGGCGCCCTTAGTTTTCTAAGGCGAAAATATACAAAAGACCTAAAAGGGGTTGATATTGCAGTCAGTGGAATTCCATACGACGCTGCAACTAGTTTTAGGCCAGGTGCTAGATTTGGTCCAAAGGCCATCAGGGAGGCATCAGTACAGCTTGCAGAACTATTGGCTTTTCCAGATGGTATTGATCCATTTAAAACTTTGGCGGTGACAGACTATGGAGACTGTGAGTTGGATTATGGATTTCATGGGAACATTGTGTCAGAGATAGAAAATCATGCAAAAACTATTCTTGACGCTGGAGTTGAGATGCTCACTTTTGGCGGCGACCATTTTGTAACCTATCCACTTTTAAGAGCTCATGCTGAGAAACATGGTCCTATTGCTTTAGTTCATTTTGATGCACATACCGATACATGGCCTGACGAAGATGGAAGGCTTGACCATGGAACTATGTTTTCAAGAGCCATTAAAGAGAACTTAATTGATACTGATCACTCTATACAGATTGGAATTAGAACTCATAACAGTAATACCAAAGGCGTAAAGATTCTTGACGCTCCGTGGGTACATGAAAATGGAGTTCAGGAAGTTATTGCAAAAATCATTGAAACTGTCAAAGATCGACCTGCTTACCTTACCTTTGATATAGATGGTCTTGATCCAGCTTATGCGCCAGGGACTGGAACACCTGTCTCTGGAGGGCTCACCTCAGCGCAAGCTTTAGGAATAGTTAGAGGTTTGGAAAGTATTAACTTTATAGGTGCGGATGTTGTTGAAGTTGCACCTGCTTATGATCATGCTGATATAACTGGCATTATAGCTGCAACAATTGCGCATGACTATTTGGTGCTAAGGGCAAAACAAAAAAGAAGCCAAGACAAATAAACCAAATCAAAAAAAATAATGAAAATAGGAATACTGTTAGTAGGAAGAGCGACTGATGATTTAGTTGAAAAGTATGGAACATATGCTGAAATGCTTATTTCACTTATCAACTCTAAAGAGGAAGTATTTGATTTTAAGACATTTAATATTCTAGATTCTGTGTTTCCTAAAAACCATTTAGAGTGCGACGGCTGGATTGTTACTGGCTCTCCACATGGTGTCTACGAGGAGCACTCATGGATACCAACTGTGAGTGAGTTAATTAATGATATCTATCATGCAAGCGTGCCTATTTTTGGAGTCTGTTTTGGACATCAACTGATCGCCCAAGCGCTTGGCGGCCATGTTGAGAAATCGATTAAGGGCTGGGGTTTGGGTCTGCATACCTATGAAATTAATAATAAGACAGACTATATGGGTAATTTGCCAAAAGAGTTGACTCTAAACATCTGCCATCAAGATCAGGTTCTTCAGGTTCCTGAGGGTGCTAAGGTATATGCTAAATCTGAATTTTGTGAAAATGCTGGCTTTTATATTAAAGACAAAGTCTTAACAATGCAGGCTCACCCAGAGTTTTTAGTCGATTTTATTGAAGCACTCCTGACAGCACGAAGAGACTTAACGATACCCAAAGAATTTGTTGATCCAGCTTTATTAAAGCTCAAAGCCGAGCCAGATAGTGTCCAGTCAAGCCAGTTTGCTGAAACAATAAGGCAGTTTTTTAAATTAAATGGTTATAAGCCTTAGTTGCTTTCTCAGTAATGTATTTTCCAATTGGTATGGCTGATGTTGCTGCTGGAGAGGGTGCATTACAGACATGAATGGATCGCCTACTTTCTGCAAATAAAAAGTCATGAACAAGTGTTCCATCTTCTAGTACCGCTTGAGCCCTAATTCCTGCAGGGTATGGCTTGAGGTCATTCAGCTTAATTTGAGGGCTATATTTTTGCACTTCTTTTAGATAGCCCCTTTTAAATAATGAATTTATCATTTCAATTAAGCCAGATTTAAAGTTCTTTTTAATTACATTATGAAACCCTTTAAAGGATAAGAACCCAAGAGTATCCTTTATACTGAAATTAAATTTTTTATACCCCTCACGCTTAAATCCTAGAACTGCATTTGGACCAACTGTAATACTTCCATCAATCATTCTAGTTAAATGCACACCCAAGAAAGGTAGACTAGGATCAGGGATTGGATAAATCAGATGCTTAACAAGGCTATTGTGTTGTTTTTTGAGTCTGTAGTACTCACCTCGAAAAGGGATGATTTGAAAATTAATTTTGATACCAAGTAACCTTGCAACTCTGTCAGCCATAAGCCCAGCACAGCAAATGAGATACTTTGAAAAAATTTGCTCATTTGAAGTGATTATTTTGATTTGATTTTTATTCTCTTCTAAATTAACAACCTTTGTGTTTAGTAAAAATTCTCCACCAATCGATTCGAACTCTTCTATCATTTTTTTTGTGATTAATTTGTAGTCAACAATTCCAGTTGATTTGACCAGAATCGCTCCAATTCCAGCAATATTAGGCTCAATTTGATGAAGTTCTTCTTGATCTAATATTTCAGCCTCTATTCGATTAGCTTTGCATCTTTCAAATAGTTTATTCATTCTTTTTAGCTCAAGTGTATTTGTGGCAACTAGTAATTTGCCACATTGCTCAAAAGGAATGTCATGGATATTGCAAAATGAAATGGTTTCTTTAAGTCCTTCTCTGCAAAACTCTGCTTTCAAACTGCCGGGTTCGTAATAAACACCTGCATGAATCACACCACTATTATGGCCAGTTTGATGTTTCGCAAAAGAGTTCTCTTTTTCTAGAAGCAACACTCTTTTTTCAGGATGCTTGGTTTTCACTGAAAGCGCTGTAGAAGCGCCTACAATACCACCACCAACAATTATAAAATCATAGGTCTGTATATTAGCCATTAGAATGATTGAATTAAACCGGTAAAAACAATTTTAGTCTATATTTTCAGCAAAAACCCCTCTTTGCCTTAAGAGCTCTCTATGAAGGTTTTTGTTGGCTGTGAATTTGTCACGACCGTGAACCCAAAAATAGTTATTAATTATAATCATGCTGCCTTCAGGAAGTGTGAGATGGTAAGTATTTGATTCATTCTCGAGTGATTCACCTAGTTCATATAAATAAAGGCCTTCATTCATGTTCATGGGTTCTACAAATTGGTCAATATAAGACATCATTGGTTTGCCATCTTTATCATCGTCTAGAAAAATAGGATGCCTTAGTTTGTAGCTAACGTTTTTACTGGAGGGTGATCCCCATTGAAAGTCATGCCTAGCTAAAGGATGATTATGAAATTTACTCACATCTTTCCAGTCATCAAGATGCAGAAGGAGTGAATCACCACCATCAACATTTTTTTCAAGCATTTTTTGCATAATAACCCAGTCAGTTTTTTCTTCAACATAAGTGCCATCATTATGAAGCTCCATTCTACGATGAGCCTGGCGCAAATAACTATCACTGTTGTCTTCATTTTTTACAGAGAATCTAGCATAAAATTTTCCAGACATTGAATCTAAGTTTGGAAGTCCAATTAAGTGAGAAATGGCAGTTGATAATCGAATATTTAAGTCAATTAAAGTATCCTGATTATCATATATATTATCTAAGTTATTGCACTGAAGTAATATGGCGCCTGTAGAGCGATTATTGAGTGTATTTGATAAATACTCAGCAAGTGTATTATGCGTTAAATCATTTAGACAATTGGCGATAAAAAAACGTAGGAAAGGCTTGTACTCAATTGACTGAACATTATATTGACTAGTCGATTCATCAAATTTTTCAACTAATTCTTGTGAAAGAGTAACTACTTGAAGTCTTTGATAATCCTTATGCTGATTTATTTCAAAACCAATATCAATATTTGAATTATTATGTGAACTCATAATGTATATTTAAAATGTCGACATTTTTGTATTATAACTACATTTATGTTAACATTCAAATATAAAATATTTAATATTTATGATTAATTTAGAAATTATTTGGAGTTTTAAAGGCTTCTGAACCGTGGATAGCTCTAAAAAAAATACTGCTGCTCAAATACTTGATTCATTAACAAATGATATTATTTCAGGTGAGTTTTCTCCTCAACAAAAACTCCACATAAAGACTTTAAAGGACAAATATAATGTTGGTACAAGCCCTCTTAGAGAGGCCTTGTCTCAATTAATAGCAAAAGATCTAGTAGTTTCCGAAAATCAAAGAGGCTTTTACGTTAGTGAAATTTCAATTGACGACTTGAAAGATATTTATCAAGCTAGAGCTAAAATAGAGTCACTTTGTATCGATATGGCAATCGAGCATGGGGATGACTATTGGGAAGCAAGCATAATAGCGGCATCTCATAGACTGAATAAATATAGTAAATTAAAAAATATTGATGTGCTTGAATGGCAGAATCGCCATAGTTTATTTCATGATGCATTGGTTTCTGGTTGTAAATCACCAAGACTTCTCCAAATAAGAGATTCATTATTTGAAAAATCAAAGAGGTATCGTAATTTATGGCTCAAGGAAAATGTTTCTAATGCCGAGACACTTAAAATTAACCAAAATGAGCACGCTGCATTAATGATTTTGGCTCTTGATAGAGACAAAAAATCCATTACTAAACTCATTGAAAATCACATAATGACTCCAGTAGAGATCATTAAAAAAAGCCTATCTCAGCTATAGTCTGATAGCGCTAAATTGGAGAGGCCTTGAAAATTTTGAAGGAATACTGTGCTCATTTTCAAAAAGAATTGGAGCTAAGGCCTTGAGCATATCTTCATAGACGTCTCTTTTAAAATTAATTACCTCGTCAACAGGCTTCCAATAATCTACCCATTTCCAGTCATCAAACTCAACATCATCATGTAAATCGAGAGAGATTTCATCATCACTTGAGTCAAGTTTAAGTAAATACCAGACTTGTTTTTGACCGATACACTTA
>Ga0228626_1000998_pt1 | contig 11706 bp, 10 predicted proteins | sample 31DmetaG_FD_183028 | JGI IMG/M metagenome (GOLD analysis project Ga0228626, IMG submission 183028) | Seawater microbial communities from Monterey Bay, California, United States - 31D | ecosystem: Environmental > Aquatic > Marine > Coastal | place: USA: California | collected 2016-10-26
TTCCATTCAAATGAATTATCGATTGAAAAAACTGTGTCTTTATCTGCTTTATATACTTTGCCAAGTCCTTTAATTATCAAGTAAGTTTTTTCTTTATCCCTAAGCTCATCTAAGTTGTATGATTCTAGTTTAAAAGAATGCTTCCTAGAATACCATCCCCTTTGTTTGTTATAAGAATAAAGAGAATCAGCTGTAAGAACAAAATTTGTATCATCAATTGAGTACAAAGTAAATTTTGCTTCACGAGCTAATTCTGGTCCTTAATATACTCCTTGAAGATTTAGTGAAATAAATAAGCTGATTACAAATAAAAACATAAATAAAAATAGTGTTTATTTAATTTAAAAATACTGTAATGATAGTGTAAGGAAGTATTATTGTGCCATTTAAACGGTGTAAAAACGACATTTGATTAAACTAAAAATTACATTATGAAACTAAAAAATTATTCTTTTCTATTTATTTCTCTCATTTACTATTCGGGTTTTTCTCAGTTGGAGGCTGGTGTAGGACTTGCATCTATTGCAGCATCTGATGGATTTAGTGCAGTTGCTGCATACGCTGTTCAAGCTGATGTAGATTATGATCTTTTGATGGATTCTAATATTCGCGCAGCTGTAGGCACAAGTTTTTTGTACAGAGATGGTGTGTTTGGAGTTGCGCCTGGTATAAAGGGTGGTTTTGATTTTATAAATGCCAAAATAAATGTTGATATAGATGGAGTTGTTTGGTATGGTTTAGGAAGTAGAATAGGGTTTGGTAGAGACAAAATTCATGGTTTAAGTCTTTCACTTCAAGGAGCAGCAATAGATGGTATCGGATTGGGTTGGTCAAACATATCTTACTCTTACAGGTTCTAATTTAAAATCAAACCGTAATGAAAAAAATTACCATTTCTATATTGCTCCTACTTCTTTTTATACCAAAAGTTCAACATGCCCAAAGAGCTGATGGAATTGCTGCTGCTGCAGGAATAGTAGCTGGGATAGGAGCGGGAATAGCTGCTATTGAAATTCTAAAAGAGCAAATGGAGCAAGCTGCTGTTGAATATGCCCTTAATAACTATCCAGATATTGTTGATTTTCAGCTAAAAACAAACTCATTAGATGGAACAAAATTAAAAGATCTTTCAAATGTTTCAATTGTGACATTTGAATTAGAAAATTTATTAAGTAATAAAAGATATATAATGTTTGCTTTTACAAGTGGAGGTTGGATGAATGAATTTGGTGTTGATTTATCATACATTACTTGGAGAAGATTTGATGTGGATGAATGGAATGATCTTATAAAAGTATATGTTGAAACAGCTTCAAAAAGTAATATTTCTGTAAATGACATTGCTATGAGCAAAATTGTTAATAAAGGAGTGAAGAAAGATAAAGACTGGCTGGTTGAATTTGATAAACTAAAGGGCGATACATATTACACAAATAATTACTCTGACGAGTTTAAAGTAGTTTTTAATGAAAAATCATTAGGAATTTATGTTAAAGAGACTTCGGATTTGGTTCAGATATCAAGGGGTGCTTTAATTAAAGCACATGAATTTTTGAATAGGCAAGAATAATTATAAAAAACTAATAATAGGGTAAAATTTCAATTTTTAAAAAAGATAAATATGATTGTTAAAAAACTTAAAATTATATCAGTTTTCATTATTGCAGCATTGTCCTCATTGAGTTGCACGAAAGATAGGACCTATATTGTGGATAATATAGGGTTAAATATCAACCTAAATCTAGAAAATGATTTTTCATTAGAACTTGACAAAACTTCATCAAAAAATTCATTTTCAACCTTTAAAGTAGACTCAGAATTTAATCATGTTTTCGATGATGAACTAACTATAACTTTTTCATCTAATCCTGAAGGATACTATAACTCCTTAACAATCGATCCGAGTGATTCCCAAACAACAATATCACTTCCTTATGGAAATTATGACTGGGAAATAGAATCTTCAATTGTATCAGGGACTGCAATAAGTCAAAAGCTTCCTGTTTATGGTCAATCTAATGCTTCTATTACTATTGACCAACCAGACAATGATTTGAGTTTAATCGTTCAAACTGATTATTCTTTAGTTACTGTAAACACTGATCATGTTTCATCAGTAATTTTAAAGCATAATGATCAAAGTCTTGCATTAGAATCAAAAGATGGATTTTTCTATGGATACATCTATTCAGGAGCAACTTCATTTACTCTTGAGGTAATAGATAATGAAGGTTATAAAATAACTGAAAAACTTAATTCTGTTGAATCCTGCAAAGAGTATAAGTACACTTTACAATATTCTGATGTAAATATAAATTCGCTGGTATGTTTGTGTGAGCCTTTTGAGGTTGTAGAAAAATTTTTAACACCGTGTGGTGAAACTCCTGATGTTCTGTCAAATGGCATTGTAGCATGGTACCCATTTAACGGAAACCCAAATGATGAAAGTGGGAATGGTAATGATGGGACAAATAATGGAGGAGTATTAGCTCAAGATAGAAATGGTGAAAATAACAAAGCTTACTATTTTTCGGGTAGTGGTTGTTCAACAAGAATAGATGTAAATGTTGATACTTCATCTATCGAAACAAACAATAGTTTTTCATTTTCAATTTGGTATAAACATAACGGCAATGGATGCATTGGCCCAAGAGTAGCTGAATTTTGGCCAGGATCTGATACCTATGGAAAATTTACAGTTAATACAAATAAAGGGTCTGGTAACACTTATAACCCAAATATTGATTATAGAAGTAGCGAAGGAAGAATGGGTGTAAAATGGAATTTAGAACCAAATCAATGGACTCATTTAGTCTACACAATTGATGAGAATGAGTTTAAAATATACCAAAATGGAGAGTTATATGATAATACTGATCAAACTTACTACATGAATGCAGGACAAACTTCAGGAACAATTAAATTAGCTCAGGATGGTGCTTTTGGGAGGATGAATCACTCTGCATGGGATGCAATCGACGGGTATATTGATGATATTGGCATTTGGAATAGAGTACTATCTGATTGTGAAGTTAAATGGCTTTATGAAAATTAACTTAAACTAAAAGTTAATAGCTTACCCCAACACATTACAAACTTTCCCAAACAACTCCACCCTAAAACCAATACAACGAATCTTGCTTTAAGGCAATGATATCAATGGATTAGAAGGAATTTAGATTGTCTTTCTTTGGTGTAAAAGAAAACCCTCCGCTTGGGAGGGTAAATACCTATTCTAGTAAGCGATCATTATAATATAAAGTTTCTAAAACAATCATCCCTTTTTCATTAAAGTCATGCTGTGAATGAAATTTCAGAATAATATTTTTTCCAGTCTTTATATTTTTTACAGTCATATTATACCATGATAGTACAACTCCACCATTACCCTCGTAGTCTATATAGTCTGGATAACCAACTTCATCTATTGAAACAAATTCAAATTTACTAAATACTTCACCTACATACTCTTGATGATCTTTTAAGCTTTTAGAATTTTGGTCAATTGAATTTGAATCATTCACTCTAGCATTTGGAGAAAAATCTTTCCAAACTTTATCAAGATTGCCTTGTGCAAGGTTATACCAAATTTGACGAACCTTTCCTATGTATGGATGGTCCTTAAATATAGTTCCATTTTTAATAGTTTGCCTTGATAAATTCCATTTTTGCCAGAGTGCTCTGTTATCTGCCCACCAAAATCTTCTTATTTTTTCACCTTTTTCATCAAAAACAAAAATTGCATTGAAAGGAGTTTTTATTTTAAAACCATTGTTTTTATCCCAAGCAATAAATTCCTGAAAAGTCTGAACAAATAGACCTGATCTTTTATACTCAATAGCATCGGGATATGCCTGACCTTTATTCTTAAGGGAAATATTTACAAAATTATTTGTCATGAAATTAGATTGACCTATCAGATCGTTAATATCTCCTGCTTTGTAATTTGGATTAGTATTCATGCCACTTCCCATACGGAAATCTTCTCCCACTAAACTCTTGAGGGTTTCAGTATCACCGCTTATCCATGCTTGTCCAAATTTTTCAGCTATGTCAAGTGCAGGATGCTTATCATAAACTTTTCCGTTGTTATTCTTTTGGGCGATAAGGGATATAGGAAATAAAATTAGGATAAATAATAATTTCTTCATTTAAGTTTGATTTATAGTTAATAATACATCTAAGTTAGAAAGATTAAGTTGAAAAGAAAAAGCCTCCACTAGGGAGGGCTTTTGAATTATTTCTTTTATTTACTTGAGGCTGCTATTTCATTATTTAAATGCGTGGCATCATAAAAACCAACTACATTTTCTACTTGATTATTCCCATTCCATTTGTATGCTAAATGAACAAGATTAGTTTTTTTGGTTTTAGTAAAATTTCCTGTGCCTGTCCACTCACCCCAAAAATGGGTCCATACGTGACCATTTTCATATTCTGTTGTAATTACAGCCCAAGTATTAAAGGATATGTCTGAATATAAATTATGATGACCCATTTCAGCCTCTTTTAGGGTATTTTTATTCATCTCAATTTCATTATATCTTATTGATGCATCGTCAGATATGATTCTCTCTAGTTGGCTGTAATCTTGATTTACATACGATTCGATATAATACTTTATCATATTTGATTTTTGATTATCTCCATCAGAATTTCCTTTCCATTGCGCAAAAGAAATTACAGGAAACAACAACAGTATTATTGATAATTTTTTCATTTTGATTGATTTATAGTTAATAACACGTCTAATATATAGAGAATGGATGTAAAAGAAAAACCCTCCATTTGGGAGGGTTAATTGATTCTTACAATGATTTTAAAATATAAACTTTCTTATTTGCCAAATCCTCACCTAATGATATTGCAAATTTTTCAAACTTTGGATCTGCCATCATTGCTCCAAGTTCTGACATATCTACATCAAATAAATAAACCGAAACCATATTTGGATTTTTAACGTCTCGTTGAACTAACGTTCTAGATTCATCACAAAAACGCTCTCTATTTTTTTTATCACTCATAAATCCTTTATACCAAACTTTATATCCTTTTTTCAAGGGAATTAAGGCAACCACATCAACTAAGGAATTTTTGTCTAAATCAGTTGTATTATACCATTCACTTTGATGATAAATTTTTCCATCATCATTAAAGAAAAGGACAGCATAATAGTCCATCTCAACTGGCTTTTTGGTTTTAGCATTTAATGATGTCCATGTCCCATAAACTCTTACGTCTCCATTTGGTTTTTGATTTTCGTCTAATCCTGCAAAATAAAGTTGCTTAGTGAATTCTATGTTGTCATATGCACTATTAAAACCTTTCATAGCTTGATACCATGTGTCAATATCAAGTGAATCAACACCTGTAGGTGGTGGTGACCAAGTATAATCTTCAGTTACAAAACCTCTCATTTCTTGTAAATTTTTATCTGAAAATGATTGGTAAAACTTCTTAGCTGTTACAACGTTTTTTTCATAGTTAGTCATACTAACTGAATTTGAATCACAACTGATTGCAAAGACAGAACAAACTATGAGCATTATTATTTTTTTCATTTTAATTGATTTATGATTAATAATGTCTGTAAGGTAGAGAAAATGGTTTAAATTTCAAATCTTCAACCCCCTGTTCCGATAGAAAAACACTCTTGTGGAGTCTTAATTCAAATTGACTATATTTGATAAAATGCTGTTATGAAAAAATACATATTTCTATTACTTCTTTTATTATGGGGAAATCATATTATTTCCGCACAAGAATTTCAAGGTAAAGCCTTTTATTTTTCTAAATCAAAAATGGATCTGGGAAGCTGGGGAGCACGAATGAGTGAGGCACAAAAAAAACAAATTAAAGAGCGATTAAAAAACCGATTAGAAAAAACATATGTTCTAAGCTTCAATACTACGGAATCCGTTTTTGTTGAGGAAGAGAAAATTGATGCAATTTCTGGTGCAACAGATAGTTGGGGTGCTAATTTTGCAAGGGGAGAACAGTACAAAGATGTGGGGGAAAACAAACTGGTTCAGTCACAAGAATTTTATGGTAAGCGTTTCCTAGTTCAGGATCAACTTCAATCCATTGAATGGAAGATGGAAAGCGAAATTAGGGAAATAGGAGGGTATACTTGCTTTAAGGCAACAGCTGTAGTTCCTTCGACAGATTTGTCTTGGTTTAATTTTTCTTGGGGGGATTTAAATAGTAATTCCGATTCTTCTGAAGAGACTGAAATTCGTTTGACTCAAATTGAGGCTTGGTATACATTACAAATTCCTGTTAAACACGGTCCTGCGGAGTTTTGGGGTTTACCTGGACTAATTTTAGAAGTCAGTGCAGATGACACCACAATGTTATGCTATGAGATTACTATAAATCCCAAAGATCGTAATTCTATTGAAGCTCCGAGTAAAGGTCAAGTAATTTCAAAATCTGACTACCGTGCCACTATAATCAAAAAAATGACGGAGATGCGAAATAGTTACGGAAGACGAAGAAGAAGTTAACCTGACTAGATTCCTGCATCCTATGAGAAGAATAATCTTCCTTATCTCCCTCTTAAGTCTATTTGGGTTAAAAGCACAAAAAATCACCTTTTCTGGTGTGGTGCTTGATAGCTTAAATAAGCCTTTAAACACCGCTAGTCTGGTAGCTATTAATCAAGAGACTAAGGCTCTAGACTCTTATACTATTACGAAAGAAGACGGCGTTTTCTCTTTAAAACTTCAACCACAAAAAAAATATAAAATACAGGTAAGTGCTTTAGGTTTACAAACGATTAACGATCTTCTTGAAACCCAGGAAGGTGATATTCAAAAAGAATATGTCTTGCGTGCAGATATTTTATTGGATGAGGTTGTTGTAAAAATGCCTGTTGTTGTTCGTGGGGATACTCTCATCTATGATGCGGACTCGTTTAAAAATGGATCAGAAAGAAAGTTAGAGGATATTATTGATAAGTTACCTGGTGTGGAAATTAATGATAATGGTCAGATAGAAGTTGAGGGGAAGGTCGTTAATAAGCTCATGGTTAATGGGAAAGATTTTTTTGAAGGTGATACTAAAATTGCCACTAAAAACATTCCCTCCAGTACCGTAGACAAAATTCAAGTTTTAAGAAATTATGGAGATATAGGTCAGCTGCGAAGTGTAAGGAATAATCAAGATAATATCGCAATAAACATCAAATTAAAATCTGGAAAAGAACGCTTTTGGTTTGGCAATGTAACCCTTGGAGGAGGAAATTCCCCTGAAGAAGCATTATACCTGCTTCAACCTAAGCTTTTTTATTACAGTCCAAAATACACGATTAACTTCATTGGTGACATCAACAATACGGGGGAAGTTGCCTTAACCCGCAGAGATATTCGTGGGTTTACTGGGGGTTTTCAAGCACCGAGCAGCCAAAGCGGAACAAACATCAACCTTGGAGATAACAGTCTCAATTTTTTGACTAATCAACGAAATGCGTTGCGTATAGAAAACAAGTTAGCAACTACAAACTTTAATTATTCTCCCAATAAAAAAATTGATTTTACCGGATTTTTGATTTTCAATTCTAGTGTAATAGACGCAAAAGAAAACAGCTTTATACAATACACAAATGCTGGAATACGAATACCAGACGAAACTACCGAACAAACCAGTAATGAACTTTCCAATCAAGCGCTTTTGAAATTTAACACCTCGTATAAGCCTGATTTAAATAATCAAATAGATTATGATTTGTTCCTCCGTGGGGCTAATGACTCTCAAAGTCAAAAAGTCTTTTCATCGGTCATTGGCAATACTTCCCAAACAGAAGAATTAACTCCCTTTTCTATAAATCAAAATTTGAATTATTACTATACTTTGGATGAAGATAATGTTTTTGCTTTAGAGGCTCAGCACCTTATTAAAAACGAAGATCCTTTTTACAATGCGATTTTGATGAATGATTCAGATGATCTAAATCCATTTATTCCAACCGCTACAGCTCTGGGTTTAGATCAATCAATGGGGGAATTCAACTTAGGTCAGAATCGTAAAATCTTTTCCAATCAACTGGATGCTAAACTCGACTATTATCACATCATTAACCAAAAAAGTAACCTTAATCTTACGTTGGGTTCTATTTTAAGTTATCAGGCTTTTGATTCATCTATTTTTCAATTTTTATCGGACGGCTCTTCCATAAATCCAACACCCATTATTAACGAAAGTAGCGTGATCAATGACGTAACCTACAACTTCCGCGATTTGTATTTGGGCACACACTATCGATTCAAAAGCGGAATTTTTACCATTACACCTGGATTTTCAATACATGCTTACGGGAATAAAAATGAACAGAATAATACTTTGGTTGAAGAAAATTTTATTCGTTTACTACCCGATTTTGAAACTCGTATTCAACTAAAGAAAAGTGAATCAATAACATTCAATTACCGAATGCAAAATCAATTTACTGATGTGACACGTCTGGCGCAGGGACTTGTACTCAATAATTATAATAGTATACAGTTTGGAACGCCAAATCTTCAAAATGCACTCTCTCACAACCTTAGTTTACTTTATCGAAGTTTCAATTTATTTAACTATACTAATGTGTTTGCTAGAGTATCCTACACGAATAACATTGATCAAATAAGAAGCCTGACAAATTTTGAAAGTATTATAAGGACTAGTACCTTTTTTAATTCCAACTTTGCTGATGAAAGTTTTAATGCATTCGGAAGAATACAGCGCACTTTTGGAAAAATTAGAGCCAGTTTCAATAGCGCCTTTAATTACAGTAAAATCAATCAATTTGTACAAGGAAGCCAATCCTTAAATGAAGGATTTACCCAAACATATACCCCAGAAATAAGAACAAATTTCAAAGTTGCACCTAATATACGCTTTAGATATCGCTATAGTCTAATTAATAATAATCAAGGAAATAGAGAAACTCAATTTATTGTCAAATCTCCTTCAGTAGAATTTGATGCCTATATTTTAGAGAAAATTACTCTAATCTCAGAGTACAGTTATACTCAACAAGATTTTAATAATGAAAAACAATCTTTCCAAACTTGGGATACTAGTATTTCCTATAGAAAAGATAAAGATGCTAAATGGGAGTTTCAGATTAAAGCGACTAATATTTTAAATATTGACAAGCAGGTTCGTAATAGTTCTAATAATTTATCAGTTTTCAATTCAATCACCATTATTCAGCCGCGTTTTATAACCTTTAGAGGGGTCTTTAATTTATAAATAGAAGATAGGTTACATTATGTAAGAGAAACCAGAAGCCCTTAGAATGACTTAACGGGTGAACTGCTTACCTAGACAAAATGTATTACATATCAAATTCCATCCTTCTGTTTCAATAGAAAAACCGTTTCCTAAAAGCCATTTAGCTTAGTTTGGATTAATGCTGGATGAAACTTTTAGCTTTTAAATAAAATATCATAGTCCACATCTTTATCTATATTTTTAGTTACAGACTTACACACTGATTCACCATCATATATAGACTGATAGTCCCCCACTTTATTTAAGGAATTAAAAAATAAATCTTCCACAAGCAGATGATTTAAATACCTATATAATTACTTTTTTAATACTTTTAATTTACTATTTGACTGTAGTCGAAGTTTCTCAAACTTTAAATAATAATTTAATACTACATTATTACTTCATTTCTTTAAAATCCTTTGTCCTTTTCAATTATGAAATTACTTTAGCAGAGATTTAAATCTACATTCTTATGAGTACCAATGATGATTTTGAATTGATGTTCGCGGAAACTTATCCTAAATTTTTAAAAAATTTAGTAAAAAAGTACAGTAATCTCTCCTCCAGGGAAATTCAATTATGTATGCTCATTAAAATGGGTTATCCATCTAAAAAAATATTAGAAATTCTAAATATATCGTCAAGTACTCATGCAAATTTAAGGTCCAGGATTAGAAAAAAAATGGGGCTGACTAGGGATCAATATTTAACTAACAATATTTTATGTATTTAAATATGAATTCTAAGAGTAGTAAGTGGCCCAAATTAATTGGGTTAGTTTTTTTCTTAACTCTAAGCTCTGGATTTTTATATTCACAAACCTCACCTACAGTAACTCTAACTGATACCGATGCGGATAACCTTTTATCTGCATCAGATACAGTAACCATAACAGCAACATTTAGTGAGGCGATGGTTGCAACGCCAACAATATCTATTTCAAGTTCTGGTTCTACACCAGTAGATCAACAAACCATGAATTTTGCTGGTTTTGGTTTTGGTGGGAGTAGTATTAATGATGAAACGTCTTATTCAGACCCTAGTGGGGTTTGGAGAGCTGCAGCTGCTGCAGATGGCTCCCCTTCGAGTTCTTTTTATGAATTAACAGAGGACCTTAAGAGTATCAGTTCAAGCGGTAAAAAACTAATCTACACTAGATTAGATGAACGAATTAATGGTAGTTATAATGGTAGTGTTGTGATTTTAGATAAAGTAAATGGTCAATACTCTCTTACGACAACTTTAACATCTGGTACAACAATTCAACACCATAGATTTGGTAAATCGGTTGTGCTTAGTAAAGATGAACAAACATTGGTCATTTTAGATCAAAGGGGAAGAATGTGGGTCTATGACATCAATCCTATTACAAATGCTGTGTCATTAATTCAATATGATTCTAATAATGATTATAACAACATAACTCTTGGAAATAATGATGGTACTACCATAGAACAAATGTCTATGAGTGACGATAAAAGAATTATTATTTACGCTGTGTCCGATCGAAATGGAAGTTCTTCCTATTATAGTTTTCTGTTCTATCGTTTAAGACAAAATGATGGGACATATTCAGCTCCTATTGAATTACAAGACTATACCGACAAAAGAGTTCTTAACAATAAAGTATTGGGCCGAGATCCTAGAATTGCTCGTTTAAGCGGAAATGGGAAAGTAATTGTAGTTACTGGGGGTAATAATACTTGTGAGTGTATAGCTGTTTATAATGATACTTCTTCAACATCAACCCCTAGTTTTGTTTTTAAACAAGCAATTAGACAAAATGAAACAGCAGCGAATAACGTTACAATTGATACTGATGGCTTCGGAACTGATAACATGCAACCAGGGAATGGTCCTAATACGAATTATGATGGAAGTATAATAGTTACATCAACTGACGGTGATGCTACAAAAAATTATATTTTATATAGTACGGATTCATGGAATACTTATAACGCAGTCGATACTGGGATAGCCACGTCAACTTATGCAACTGCAATTACTGCAAGTGGGACCATAGTATTTTTAACTGCAGATAAAAAATTTAGATTGTTTTCGAAAAATCCAAATAGTTATAGTTGGGAGGGCGGCTCTGAAATTTTAGACAACAACTTTAAAACGTCTTATGGCAACAATGATCACTTATTCGGGTTTACTGATGATAATAAACTTATGTATTCCACACCTGAAGAAGGTGGTCTTAAATTTTTAACACTTGGAGAAAAATATAATTACAACTGGGATGTAGATAGTGGAACTACACCCCCTGATGGAGATTATTTTGCCACTGTAGCTGGAACAGCTTCTGCTACTTCAATTGCCTACTCAGGTACAGATAGTATCACCTTTACTTTAGATACAACAGCGCCTACAGTAACTTTAACTGATACTGATAGTGATAATTTGGTTTCTACCTCCGAGGTAGTAACCATTACAGCTGGT
>Ga0228626_1001007_pt1 | contig 11629 bp, 10 predicted proteins | sample 31DmetaG_FD_183028 | JGI IMG/M metagenome (GOLD analysis project Ga0228626, IMG submission 183028) | Seawater microbial communities from Monterey Bay, California, United States - 31D | ecosystem: Environmental > Aquatic > Marine > Coastal | place: USA: California | collected 2016-10-26
ACTATCAAAATCATTAACGAAAGTAGAATAATTCGCTTAATGGAGTTTGAGAGTCGTTTAATACTAAACATTCTATAATAAATTGCTCAAGTTTACTTAATCGTAAGATCTAGAAGCACAAGTCACTAAAAATAAGTTAATTAGAGTTTTTTACAGATTAGATCATACATCTGAAAATGGATCTCAAAATTCAATAATTGTTATCAAAAATATTTATCTAACTTTGCTTAATAACATAATTGTATGAAGTCTATAAAAATAATCTTTTTTTTCACAGCGGCTATTGCATTAGGTGTCTCATGCAAGAATGATAAAACATCGCAAAGCGAAGAAAAAGCATCTCCTCCTTTCAAAGAAGTAAAAACAAATCCAAATAATTCAATAACTGCCATTGAGAAATTATATAAGAGTAATGAAGTGGATACTCCCGCACTTTTTTCAACTAGCTGTCAGCAAAATGAGAATAAATTTAAATGTTCACAAAATTTGCTTCAAGAATATATTAAAAATAATATAATAAAACCTAATAAGATTATAGACAAAAGGCGAAGAGAAGTCATATCATTCACTATCCTAGCTGACGGAAGTATCGGTAAAAACATAAGATCTATTTCAAAAAAAGAAGTATGTTCCGGTTGCAAAGCTGCTGCAATTACAGTATTATCTAACATGCCTAAATGGATTCCAGCTATGAAAGAAGGCAGGACTGTAGCTATGTCTATGACCGTACCAGTCACTTTCTAGATAAGCACTCACCACATATATTCGAAATTCGAATGAAAAGTTTTAAATGTAGTAATGCAAATCGATGTAGTGAGAATATAGCTTTAGCAATTCTAACTTTCACTACAGGATTCATAGGTCATTAATAAGAATAAAGCATATCAATTTTCCAGTGTATAAAAAAGAACAACATTTGGGCTCTGATATTTTACAAAACATATATCTAGCACGCATAAAATAACTTATATAACACGCCGCTACTAAATCTATTTAAAATCTATACTTTCAAATATTTTTTTCAACCGAGAAGTAGGGAGATGAGTAGTAGATACACTTAGTTTGTTTTTCTTTCTATTCCTTGTTGGTTTACCCAGTGGTGCAATGAATACTCCAGAACATTTACCTTCCTTGGATATATATACCTTTTTATAGTAGTCACTTATAATTGTCCGATCAATATCAAACTTCCTTTGATTCATAACTACTTTATCATTCACTATAAATGGATATAAAAAGGTAATATCGTTAAATTTGAGATAGGCAGTAGCATTACAATCTTTACAATTTATGATATACTTTTCATCGACTATTTGATTATCAACCTTCATAATTTGTACCGAATCTTTAAATGTTTCTATCATTCTTTTATCAATAAATATGGCATCAAAAAACTTACTATGATGATATGCATAAAATGATTTAGAAAACGACTCAATCATGGACTCCGGTTTACTATTACTGTATAATCCATAATCATATGAAAATATTATATCATCACAAACAATAGTTCCTATTTGTGAATCTACTCCATCTCCAATTAAGTGAGTAAGCTTGTCACAATTGATTTTAAACGGAATTTCCTCTAAACCATTCCCTTGCTGTATCTTTCGGTTACACGATGAGCTAATTATTAGAACCAACGCAAACAAGACTATTCTATTCATCAAAGTCAATAGCATTTATTACAGATTGAATCAGTCCATTGAAATCAAAATCAGAATTAAGTCCAAGTCTCACTATTACCAAATCTTTGCTAGGTATTATGATTGTCTTCTGTCCATTATATCCATTGGCCGAATAAGTATCAAATGGTGCGTCACTAAATGCTACACCACGCTTATTGAGCCAAAAATGAGCACCATACTTCCCATCACTGCTCGGTACTTCTGTAGTAGAATAGTCAACCCATCCATGAGGTAAAATTCTTTCGCCGTTCCAAATTCCGTCATGTAGGTAAAGTAATCCGAATCTAGCCCAATCCTTGGTACTTCCATATCCATACGATGAGCCAATATAATTTCCACTTTCGTCTATCTCCATAAAACTTTGGCTCATTCCCAATTTGTTAAACATAGCAGTATAGGGATAATCCAAATAATCTTCGATGGTATCAAACTCCGCTCTCAACAATCCAGATATCATATTAGATGTACCTGAAGAATAATACCAATGTGATCCTGGTGGATATTTGATTGGATTGTCATTAGCCGCGCTTACAATATCTTCAGACATATATAACATTTCGGTAGCATCGGATATATTACTATAATCTTCTTGCCAATCAATACCAGAGGTCATGGTAAGCAAATGATGCAAAGTAATCTTCGATCTATCATCTGTCCAATGGTCAAATAGCTGATCGTTAGTAATATCCATTTGTCCATCCAAGACTTTCATTCCTACAAGAGTATTCATCCAACTCTTAGTCATCGACCAGCCCAACTGAGGCGTATCATAGGTAAATCCATCTTGATTGACATCAAGAATTATAGTATCTTTATATACGATGAATAAAGATCTCGTTTTCAATTTAATCATCTCTTTCCCTTTATCAAAAGCTTTCTTAGCTACAGCAGCTAGTTTTACGGAATTTACATTACTGGGAATTGTAGATGGTATCCGATTGCCATATGGAAAATCTATAGTATCGTTCAATACTATATCAATGGTATCAAAAAGTTTGATGTGATGATCATCCTTGCCTTGAAGCAATTGACATCCTAGCCCTTGTTTATAAATAGCGGTACGGCTTCTCATGCCCAAAACTGATGACGTAATCGACTTTTCTTTATCATCTATAGATAATCTAGCTATGCTTAGTAGTAATAGATCAAAATCATCAGAAGCTATATCATCTAGAGGTCTACCATTTTCAAAATATTGGGTACAAACACATTTTGCCGTATATCCTGAGATTACTGGACTCCTTACAAATAAATAATAAAAACCAGAAAGGAATATCGCTAAAAGGATGTATAAAGTATATTTCACAATCAATGTATTGAATAAACAAATATAGTTTTTAACTAAGCTATCCAAGTTATTTATAGATGTATTGTTATTTCAATTAACTAGTACATACCTTACGCCAATACTTCTCCTGCCAGTCTCCAACATATTTTTACAAAAGTTTCTATTCACCTCCTCGTTATATGGAACTAGTGATCAATAAATGAGATTGATATTATTTTCGAAGTTCTATTCAGAATAGAATACTTTTACACACGCATTTATAACACTTACGTCTTGAATAGAATATATCAATACCATAACTCAGCCTTAAGAATAGCATTGTGGTCAATCATGACACTACTCATGCTTATACAGATAGATGCACAGAGAAGACCAAAGTATAATGATGGTCCCTATATCGGCAGTAATGATACTTCTGCAAGGATCATGTGGATACAAGAAGGTGAGAAGCATGATACTGTAGTATCTATTGCTGAAAATTTTCTATTTAAGAAAAAAGGATTGCCACAGGTTGATATTGGAGACCTAGATTTTGAGCCAGACGAATTTCGCAGATATGAGAATGTATCTAAGTTTATTGCCATTAGTGACATACATGGTCAACATGACCTTTTCCAAGTATTAATGAAAGCACATAATGTAATTGACGAAGAGGAGAACTGGATCTATGGTGATGGTCACTTGGTGATTGTTGGAGACGTATTCGATAGGGGAGACAAAGTAACAGAAACCTTATGGGCATTATTTAAATTAGAAAAACAAGCCAAGGCTGCTGGTGGTAAAGTACATCTATTACTTGGCAATCATGAATTCATGATATTACATGGTGATATCCGTTACATCAATCCTAAATATCGATTTACTACAGGCTCTTTTGGTATAGAATATCCAAAACTATACGATCAGCATACTGTGATGGGAAGATGGCTTAGAAGCAAAAACATATCTACAGTTATTAATGGAATCGGATTTGTTCATGGAGGGTACTCACAAGAATTGCTCAATAAAGAAAGCTCATTGAAGGTACTTAATAATACATTTAAAGAGCAAGTAATCTACAGTGAGGATCTAGATGAAAATAATGACGATTTACTTTCTATGTTATACTTCGATAATGGTCCTCTTTGGTTTCGTGGCTATGCCAATCCCGTTGGATTTGATTTGGAACAAGCAAAAGTAATATTAGACATCCTAGGACTCAAACGTATAGTGGTAGGACATACTTCTATGCCACGTATAGTACCTGTGCACAATGGTCGAGTAATACTTATAGACAGCAGTATTAAATTTGGAAAGACAGGTGAAGTTTTGGTCTATGAAATGGATTCACTTTATAGAGGTATGATCAATGGACATAAGACATCACTAGATACTCATGATAAGGATCGAAGTCCATTTAAATATGTCCATGATTTTAAAGATAAAGAGTTAACAATAATACTCGATACCGATATAGAAGAGTTAATCAAGAATAAAGAAGAGGAGAAATATCAGAAATCAAAACTAACTGCTATACATGATAATGAATTCAATAGAAGTTGGGATGTACGAATCAGAGCACGTGGCAATATGCGAAAAAAAGTTTGTCATCTTCCTCCTTTAAAAATTGATTTTCCTAAGAAAACACTAAACTACTTAGGATTTACAAATCATGACAAACTTAAAATAGTATTACCGTGTGACTCTGGAGATGAATATCAACAAGGGTTATACAAAGAATACGTCGTGTATCAATTATATAAAGCGATTGACAGCTTTGGTTTTAACACTAGGTTAGTAAATTTCATTTTAGCTGATAAAGCAAAGAAGAGATATAATCTTACTGGATTTATAATAGAAGACGATAAGGATTATTCACTTCGAACAAATGCCATTTTAGTAAAAGATGGTATTGTAAACGATCAAGCCTTTGAACGTGAATCGTATATCAAAATGCATTTTTTTCAGTACATGATTATTAATAACGATTATGCGATATACAATAAGCATAATCTAGAAATTATTTTTCCTGAGGGTGCTAAAAAACCTAGAGCCATTCCGTATGACTTCGATTACGCTGGTATAGTTGACCAAGATTATGCTGTACCACCATCTATTCTTCCCATTGATAATGTACGTCAACCATTCTTCAGAGGAAAAGATATAACTACAGAAGAAATCGTGACCACCTCATTGTTTTTTCTAGAGAGAGAGAAAGAAATGCTCAGCATTGTAGATAATGCTGACTATCTCAATAAAGACAACAAAAAATTAATTACTAGGGATCTTAAGCGATTCTTCAAATTGCTCAAAAATTTAGATAGAACGAAAAAAGCATTTATTAAAGAGAAGAAAAAATAGATTTTCTAACTTCCTAAAATGTGTACTAGCCTTAAAGTAATTTATCTCGTTCTGAAAATAAATGGTATTACTTAAAAGAACTTAAGTATTTTTTTATCCTACCTATTGCGTCTATTAGATTTTCCTCAGATGCGGCATACGACAATCTAAAACAGTTGCCGTTACCAAATGCTATACCAGGAACTAAAGCTACATGAGTATTTTCTAATATAGCTTCACAAAAATCTTCACTACTATTTATAGTGATATGTCCATCAGATTTCCCAAAATACTCACTGATATCTGGGAACACATAAAACGCACCTTTAGGGTCATTACATTTGATCCCTGGAATGTTTTTAAAAAGATTAATGACTAGTTCCCTTCTTCTTGCAAAAGCCTCTTTCATTTTCATCGTTGGTCCAAGATCTGCTAACAGAGCTTGCGACGCTGCTTTCTGACCAAATGCATTAGCCCCACTAGTTACTTGACCCTGTAATTTAGCACATGCTTTTACTAACCAAGCAGGTCCTCCCATATAGCCTAATCTCCACCCTGTCATGGCGAAACCTTTTGCCATACCATTGACGGTAGCAACTCTTCCTGCTAGACTATCGATTGCTCCAATGCTAAAATGCTTTTTACCAAAATTAATATATTCATATATTTCATCCGCAATCACCAAAATATTTTTATGCATTGAGATTACTCTTGCTAAATCTTCTAACTCTTCTTTGGTAAATACTGATCCTGATGGATTACAGGGTGACGAAAATAATATCGCTTTAGTTCTAGGTGTAATTGCCTTTTCTAATTGCTCTGCTGTCACTTTGAAATCTTGCTCAATATCCGCTTTTATAGGTACCATTACTCCTCCGGCCAAACCTACAATATCACTGTAGCTGACCCAGTAAGGAGAAAATACGATCACCTCATCGCCTTCCTGTACAATAGCTTGACAGATATTAGATATGGATTGTTTAGCACCGTTACTAACAATGATTTCATCCATACCATACTCTAAGTCATTATCTCTTTTGAACTTCGTTTGTATCGCCTTTCTATATTCTACTAAACCTGTTACTGGAGTATACTTCGTATAACCGTCAGCAAGGGCTTGTACTGCAAATGCTTTTATATGCTCAGGAGTATCAAAATCTGGCTCTCCTAAACTAAGGCTAATTACGTCATCAAATTTCGTTTTGAGTTCACGAGCTTTAGCCGACATCTTGAGAGTAGCCGACTCTTCCATAGATTGCACTCTATTAGTGAGCATATGAGATACGTTCATCAGGTGGTGATTTTATATTTAATGACAAACATACTGAATTGCATTTATCTACAATTTAATATGATGGTTTTTTTTAATTTCACACGAAATATTAATAAAGAACTCTATGCAGGATTTAATTCAAGTATTCGTTACCGGTGGTACGTTTGATAAAATGTATAACTATATCACTGGTGAATTATACTTTAAGGATACGCATCTCAATGAAATGTTTGAAAGGGGCAGATGCACGTTGGACATAGACGTACGTACCTTGATGATGCTTGATAGCTTGGAGATGACAGAAGAAGATAAAGAAATCATCATACACAGTTGCAAGAGATCGAAAACGAAAAGGATCATTATTACACATGGAACAGATAGAATAGTCTCCACTGCCGAAACGTTAGCTGCTGCCAATATCGAAGGGAAGACAATTGTCCTTACAGGTGCCATGGTGCCATATGCTTTTGGTACCTCATCAGATGGATTTTTTAATCTCGGTAGTGCATTAGCTTTCGTCCAGGTACTAAACCCTGGCGTGTATGTAGCAATGAATGGTAGATACTATAATTGGGATGAGGTAAAGAAAAATAGAAAGACAGGGTATTTCGAAGAAAAATAATGTTAATGAATATTGAATACATAAGAGAATACTGCCTATCAAGGAAAGGTATCAATAAGACTTTTCCTTTTTATGAATCGACGCTCGTTTTTAAAGTACTTGACAAGATGTTTGCACTAACTGGCCTAGATTGTTTACCTACTCAGATCTATCTAAAATGTAATCCTGAATATACTCTAGAATTGAGAGATCAACATGGTGATATCACCAGAGGCTATCATATGAATAAAAGCATTGGAATACTTTGATAGTAGAAGGTGACTTAGAAGATCAAATGATATTATCACTTATCGATCATTCTTACGACATAGTTGTAAGTTCGTTTAGCAGGAAAAAGACCAAAGAGTTAGATAGTCTTTAGATTAAAGAAAAATATGGATAGAAAAATAGATTATCTCATAGTGGGACAAGGTATAGCAGGAACAATCCTATCCTATAAACTTATAAAAAAAGGCTATCTCGTAAAAGTTATAGATGATGGTCATCGAACTGCTAGTAGCACTAAAGCTGCAGGAATTGTTAATCCTATCACAGGTAGATCATATGTAAAATCTTGGATGATTGACAAATTGATTCCAGAGGCAATAAGAACCTATAGATCTTTGGAAAACGAGCTGAAAGGTAAATACTATCACGAACATACTATAGTACGTGTACTAGGTAGTATCTACGAAGAAAACAAATGGTCAAGTAGACTCTTGGATGGTGCCTATAGCAAGTACATCATAGAAGATTATGACACCTCTGCATTGGATGAACATTTCAAAGATGTAGAGAGTTGTGCCATCATTAAAGGTGGGCGTGTAAATCTGAGATCATTATTGACAGAATATAGAAATTGGCTCATCGAACAAGAAGCTTTAATAGAGAGTACTTTTAAATCTAAACATCTCAGAGTACTACCTCGAACCATGTATTATGATGATATAGAAGTTGGGAAGATCGTTTTTGCGGAAGGAGTACAATCCATAGATAATCAGTATTTTCCAAACCTTCCATTTCAGCCCAACAAAGGACAAGTATTGATCGTGGAAATGCCTGACTATAAGATTAAAGACATAGTGAAGCATGGCATTTTTATATGTCCCATCGAAAGCAATAGATATTGGGTAGGATCTGGCTACGAAAGAGATTTCGAAGACAACCTCCCCACTAAAGAGGGTAAAAATAAGCTGAAAGAACAACTCGCTAACATACTCAAGTCTACAGAGTATAAGATTATACAACATATCTCTGGCATCAGACCTAGTGTTAAAGGTCGTAAGCCGTTATTAGGAAAATCTAATAAATATTCATCTATGTATTTGTTTGGTGGCTTAGGTACTAAAGGAAGCTCTCTGGCACCTTACTGGGCAGAGCATCTAATCAGTTATATTGAAGGCAAAATTGACATCCATCCAGAAGTAGATTTTAATAGATTTTAAAGTAATAAATATCAGATTCATTCCGAGCTACATCTAGGACTTCAAATCCTCCACCTTCACCACCACAGTCTTCTATAAAATCAAAAGTACTACAGTCTCTCGGCAACCCACTAAATATCAATGTGAAATAGCATTTTGTACCAAAGGTTACTTCTTGCCACATCGGCGCTTGTACTATGTTTTCACAATGTACTAGTTCACTTATATGTGCAGAACCTTTATCATATAAATAGCTAGATGGCCAAATACGGATCTTACTACCTATCCAAAAATCTTCATTCTGATAAACAAAATGAATCACCACTTGCCCAGCTTCGTAAACCTGTGTCTTGATCTCATCAAGAATACTTGGAGAGATCTCCACTTTGGGTTTCGTTATCTGTATAGTACTCATGATATTATACTCGCTCAATTATAAAAATGGAAATCAACTGCTATGATCGACAACGAAAATATGGTTTGTCTAGTTTTCAAAAAAAGCCAGACCAACTATTACGCTGATCTGGCTATATTATTAGTTATAATTCTCCTTTAAGAGTATTAGTTCTTAACAAATCTAGCTGAAGTGAATCCTTCTTCAGTTCTGATATTGATTACGTAAACACCTGTATTCAGGTTAGCTACGTTTAATTGTAATTTATCCGTCTTCACGTTAGTAAAGTTTTGAGTCATTACAACTCTACCTTGGATATCTACAACCTGTAGGTTTACATTATCTGAAACATTCTCTAAAGCAAGATCAACAAATACATTGTTTGATGCTGGATTAGGGAATACAGAAACTGCGATATCTTCATTGATATCTTCTGTACCTGTTAAACTAGAAATATGCATTTCACATAAAGCTGCAAAGTTATTTACTTGAAATAATCTACGAGTATCATTATCATCAGCAGTACCAGTACCACCAATAGAACCAATTCTTGACATGTTTAATGGATTATCTGTGATAGTTCCTAAAGAACCATCTGGTAAGTTTCCATCAACACTTCCTTGACCGAATGCAAATGCAGTCGCAGCAAAGTTATAATCAGGATTAGCGCCAGAATCAGCAGCCATAAATCTATACTGGTCTGTGGCAGCAAGAGGTAAACCATGCATTACTACTAGATAGTTTTGGTTGTCCTTAAGTGCAACTCTGTCTGCACCAAGCTCAATTATATAATCTTCAAGACCAGTGTCTGGTCCAAATACTAGAATTGATGTTTCGTATACCTTAACTCTTTCTGGTATACCTACTCCATCATCCGCATCTACATCAGCATTTATATTAAGGTCATTCCACTCATATACAGATACGTTTACAGATCCTGATACTGCATCCGCAGCATTACCAGAGATCCCTAATCTTAGTTTTTCTATATATAATTGAGTACCAGCAGCAGTTGTTCCATTTACAACATGGTAACCCGCTCCAAGAGAGAAGTACTGTTGATCAGGGAAAGCGATTCTAGCCGTTGCATCAGAAGCTTCACACTTCGAGAATACATTATCTCCAACTTTGAAATTAGATGTATAACTATTATTTAATGGCTCTTCATCTTCTTCCCAATTTAGTGTATATACTAATCTGTACGAACCGATATCAGTTGGCATAGTAAATGTTTCATCAAACAACCTATTCTGATCTACAAATCCCGGAGTGATCAAACCATAATCTAATGATGCTTCATCAAGTGTAACTCCTGCTTCATTAAGCAGTGTAGCTGTTAAGCTTACACCTTCAGCATCTAGGTTTCCAATATTTTCAACATCTACTAATAAAGGAATTATATCAGCTTGTGAAGATGGAGTCTCCCAGTTAGCCGCATGAGATGCAAAGAAGTTTCCTGCATCAGTATTGAGACGTACGTCACCAATTTGTCTGTTTACAAGAAAGAAATCATCCACAGCCCAATAATAATAATATCCTCTATACCATAATCTAAATTGTAATTGATCATCTGGACTAATATTAAGAAGTGGAACACTTACAATTTCTTGAATGTGATTTGAATTCGTCTCAAAACCTGAATTAATTGCAATAGTATCTTCAAATGTAGCACCACCATCTTTACTGACGAGTAAATAATATTCTGAATTGAATTGTCTTAAAGCTTGGAAAAACTGTAAAAATAATCCATCAAAAGTCGTGGTAGAAAGATCAATAACTGGCGAAGTAAGTCTTGTCTCACAAAAAATATTGTTATCAGCCGGACAATTTCCACTTAAGAAGTTTCCTGGCTCCCCCGCATTGTCTCCAAAAGATGAATCTGCAACAACTGCACCATTACACAATGTTGGTGAACCAATTTGATTTACAGTACTGTTATAAGCACCTCTATCCAACTTACCCTTGACATCATATCTGAAACCATTATCATTATCGATAGTCCAGTCACCCAAACCACCATCAAACTCGCCCTCTCCATTTGCACCCCAAATCACACCCTCAGGTAACATTACGTCACATTCTGGAACCAATAATTCTAAAGTAGCTTCAGTTCCGGCGCTCACTTTAAGGTCTGCACAATCAGCACCCATAGCAAATACCCCCAAATTAAGATTACTTCCAGCAACTACAGAGCCATTAGCATCTGTTTCGAAACCAATGCTGTTGTCAGTTGTGCCACAGATAATTACTGCAATTGCCCCAGCATCATTTGCAAATTCTGCTGTACGTGCTGCCGAACATCCATTATCTAAATCAGCAATTACAATACTACCATTAGAATTAGTCATTGCACTACAACTTGAAGAGGCAAGTTCTATTGTTGCAGCTGTTGCTACTCCTTCAAATTGTCCTGGATCACCGATAAAAATAGGATACTGTGTACCATCAGTAGTAGTTATTGTGTATTGTGCATCAACACTTTGAACACATACAACTCCTAATAATAGGGTCAGTACACCTGTAAAAAAATGAGTATAAGTTTTTTTCATAATAAAATGTTTAATTGATTTTAATCCTTGATTAGTATTAGTACATATAACTAAAGATAAAAGTAATAAAAAATACGTTATTCAAATGTCTTC
>Ga0228626_1001010_pt1 | contig 11598 bp, 7 predicted proteins | sample 31DmetaG_FD_183028 | JGI IMG/M metagenome (GOLD analysis project Ga0228626, IMG submission 183028) | Seawater microbial communities from Monterey Bay, California, United States - 31D | ecosystem: Environmental > Aquatic > Marine > Coastal | place: USA: California | collected 2016-10-26
CGTTCGTGGGGTTAATTGCGCTGGCGAATCTCTTTTTTGGAGAAGTAGGTGGTTGGTTTGGCGATCCCCAATTCAGTCTTGAAAAATTACTCGGATGGTTTTTTGCGCCAGTCGCCTATTTGCTCGGAGTGAATGGTAGTGAAATCCAGCAGGCTGGAAGTCTCATCGGCCAGAAGTTGGTGATGAATGAGTTCATTGCCTTCGCGAGTTTTTCGGAAATAAAGGAAGGATTAAGTGTGAAAACTCAAGGTATTGTGACCTTTGCCTTATGTGGGTTCGCTAATCTTTCCTCGATCGCTATCTTACTGGGTGGGTTGGGGGTAATGGCTCCAGGGCGAAGAAAGGAAATTGCCCAGCTTGGTTTGAAAGCAGTTTTCGCCGCAACTCTTGCCAATTTGATGAGCGCAGCTTTAGCCGGGCTTCTTTTATAGCTTCAAATTCCATTGGGCTTTTGATCTTTCGTACTGTCAGACGGCAGATTTTAAGGCATTTTGCGTGGGTATGAGCCGCACACTCGCAATCGTTCTAGGGATAATTTTGTTAGTTCAAGCGTTTGGTGACGTTGTCATCAACGAGATCTCTACGTCTCACACACCCCGCAATTTACGATGGGATGAAAATGATCAAGCGTATCCAGGATCGGGCCCAGCATGGTGGTCCGCATCTTTCGATGACTCAAGATGGCAGTCGGGTAAGCTGCCAATGGGATATGCGCTTGGTAGTATTGCCACGGATCTGGGGTCGGAGTTGAGAGGTATTTCACCGTCATTTTACGTTCGAAAGGATTTTGAAGTATCGACTTCAGAGGCGGCATCGTCGGCTCCCATGGTTCTAAGAATTAACTACAACGATGGTTTTATTGCGTGGATCAATGGAGTGGAGGTAGCTCGAGGGAATATGGGAGCGGCAAAGGCTCACATTTACCATGACCAGTTATCTCATCGGGGGAGCACATTGGGGACGAATAGTGAATCGATTACTTTGCCGGTTGCTTCGGAATTATTGATCAAAGGTAAAAATGTCATTGCGGTGCAGGTTAACAATTACACGCTGACGAGTAATATGCGTCTTGAGATGTCGCTTCGGATCGATGAACCCTCTGGGGCTGATCCTCAGCTTTTTTCTTCGGGTGGTTCTGTGACTTATCTTCCTGGGTTGCGTGAACCTAGCTCAGGCTTGGTTGACCCTGTCACTTCCCCGGATGATCCTTCGGATTGGATCGAACTTTATAATAATGGGGAGGAGTCATTGGACCTCGGGGGGTGGAGTCTAAGTGATGACTTGATGGAGCCACTTAAGTGGAGTTTTCCGGTGGGGACGACAATCCCAGCGGGAGAGTATTTAGTCGTGTTGGCGGATGATCCGGATACTCCGATCGTGGGAGGAGATTTTCTGCACACGAATTTTAAATTGGCCTCAGGAGGTGAGTATTTGGGCCTTTATGATAGTGGGGGGAATCCAGTTTCTGAGATTTTGCCCAAGTATCCAAAACAGTTTCTAAATTATAGTTTTGGTTTAACGGGAGATGGGCAATGGCGATATTTTCAGACTCCTAGTCCGGGACAGTCAAATTTGGGAGATGAGTTTGTTGGGAAAGCTGATGCTCCTAATTTCAGTCAAAAGGGTGGTTTTTATGATAGCGCGCTTGCGGTGACGCTTAGCTCGATGACGCCAGGGGCGACAATCCGCTACACCACTGATGGGAGTGAGCCGACGCTTGAGAATGGGAGTGACTATACCCTGCCGCTTTCGCTCAGTCCGATCAATTCACGACGTGGACACGTCATTCGAGCTCGTTCATTTCGCGATGGTTTCATCGCTTCAAATATCAAAACTAATACCTTCTTGATTAATCAAGATCCACGGGTCCGGACTGGTCCGGCTTTAGTTTATGCAGGTGATCCTGAGCGTGCTCTTTATGATCCATTCGGAGTGTTGGCGATTAATGGGGGATCATATCCTAATAGGCAATGGCGACCCTCTGGTAAGACTGATTATAATAATGTCATAAATCGCGGGCGTGCCTATGAGCGCCCGATTCATGCTGAATATTATTTTCAAGATGGAACTGCAGGTTTCCGATCAGACGTAGGGCTGAGAATTGCCGCTAGTTCGTATTCTCGCCCTAGGATGCAGTTGACCCAGACATCAGCTTCACCTTGGCCTGATTCAGCGGTTCAGAAGCCTTCGTTCAACCTATACTTCCGCGATGACTATGGGAACCCATCGGTAAGTCTTCCTTTGAACGGTCCAGCGCGGACCTTTAGCGGATATGAAAGATTTCGGATTCGGGCAGGGAAAAATGATATTCGTAATCCCTTCATTATCGATGAGTTGTTTCGTCGTCTTAGCTCAGATATGGGGAATGGTGCGAGTCTTGGCGTTATCAATAGCCTTTACGTGAATGGCAGTCTTAAAGGATATTACAATATGGTAGAGCGCCTCCGTGAACCATTTTTCAGGTCATTGCACAGTGCTAATGACGGTGCCCAATGGGACGTTCTTCAGTATGAGGGAAATGATAATATTGCGGAAGGTGATAAGACGGCTTGGGACGATATGATTAGTCGTTTAAATGCAGCCATAACTACCCAGAACTGGGAAAAGGTGCTTGAGGTTGCGGACGTCGAAAATATGGCGAATTACTACCTTCTTAATATTTACGGAGCCACATGGGATTGGCCTCATAATAATTGGGTCGCTGCCAAAGAGCGATCATCTGAGGGGCGGTATCGGCTTTATGTTTGGGATGCCGAAGGCGCTATGAATAATGCCGGGAATCGCCCGGTTTCTCAGGAGATGATTCGGACTTATATCGTGGGCACTTCCACAGGTCAGAATGGTCAGACTGGGACGCGAGGGGAGCTGCGTGATCTATGGCGAGGTCTCAATCGATGGGAGGAATTTCGATTATTGTTTGCGGACCAGATTCAGAAGCACCTTTTTAATGGTGGGATTTTGGATGATAGGGATCAGTCGAATTCACATATCCGAAAACGCTTTGACGGGTTGAAAGGTGAATTTGAGAGCCTACTTCGCTTGATCGAAAATCAGGCTGTTGACACGGGTAAAGTTCTTCGGTGGATCAATCCTTCGATCGGTCGGCGTCGATACCTTTTTGGTCCAGTGCGTCAAGATTTTCGCGATAATAATCTATGGCCTGAAATTGCGCCACCTACCTTTAGTCAGTTTGGAGGAACAGTGTCCGAAGGATATCCGCTGCTTATTACTAATGACGATACTAAGCTCTACTATACCACTGATGGATCGGATCCGAGGATGCTAGGAGGCACTCCCAATCCGAATGCAATCTCGCAAACTGGGGGTCTACAGGAAGAGGTGTTGATTGAGGAAGGATCGATTTGGAAACACAACGCCACAAATGGAAATTTGGGAACAGAGTGGCGCTTGTTAAACTACGATGATAGTGAATGGCAAAGTGGTGCGGCTCCTCTCGGATATGGCGGGATTTCAAGTGGTGGTGTGACGATTAAAATTGAAACTGAGGTGAATAGTGCGCGTCCACGGCAACCGACCAGCTATTTCCGTAAAGCTTTTAAAATTGATGATCCTGCGGCATACCTTTCTCTTTCGGCGAACCTTCTAGTTGACGGGGGAATCGTGATTTTTGTGAACGGTATAGAGGCCTTTCGTGGATCTAATTTGCCCACTCAAACGGATTATTCGACCGTCCCGACGTCTGATACGGATGATGGGAATGAGGCTGATTATCGAGCCTATCCGATTGACCCAAATCTTCTAGTGAGCGGCTCAAATATAATCGTGATCGAACTCCATAATTCCCCAGGCAATAGTGACATGGCCTTGGATATTGGGTTGAGAGGTGAGCGCGCTGCCAATGGGAATCTGCCATTTTTCGTGAATGAGCCAATTACGGTGAAGGCTCGTAGTTTTAAAAATGGTAAATGGAGCGCGGTCACTTCATCTCGCTTTACAGTCGATTCGGTGCCAGCGACCTCTCAGAATTTAGCAGTTTCTGAGATGCTCTATAATCCGGTCGGAGCAAATCAGGCCGAGGCTAATGCTGGTTTTGATGATGGTGATTTTTTTGAGTTCATTCGCTTGGTGAATTTCTCACAGGAAAATATTGATCTGAGTTCGGTCCGCCTCACTGATGGTATTATTTTTGATTTTTCTGAGTCCCTTATTCGTGTTCTTGGCCCGGGAGAGAAACTTCTTCTGGTTAAGAGCATCGACGCCTTCCGTATCCGTTTCGGAACTGATTTTGATGGACTGATTGCCGGTGAATATTCGGGCCAGCTTTCGAATGGTGGAGAACAGCTGAGGATAATTGGGCAGGAGGATTCTGTCATTCATGAGTTTTCCTATAATAATTCTTCGCCGTGGCCTGATCTTTCTAATCTCGATGGATATTCCATTCAAATCATTGATCGAGCGGGCGATCATGGTGAACCAGCTAACTGGAAGATTTCGGGTTCTCAAGGTGGCTCTCCCGGTGGGCGGCTGGATTTTTCTTCATGGCAGGCCGCTGTCTTTTCGGGGGCAGATTTGCTGAATTCTACAATTTCTAGTGAGAATTCCGACCCTGACGGTGATGGCTGGAGTAATTTCTTTGAGTTTGCCTTAGGTTCACTTCCTCGTGATTCAGCCAGCTCGCCTGGGAAGCTAGCCAGTGAAATCAGGGAGATCGATGGTGAGAGCTACCTGACCGTGACTATTACTCGCGCCCCCGGAGAGAGAGCGGCTAGGGTGGCCGCACAAGTGAGTGGCGATCTTTCTAGTTGGACCGATGAAGGGGTCTTAGTGCTTCCCGAGTTAATTTCTGAAGACGGCTCAGTGACTTCTACCTATCGTCACCCGCTATCGATTGGGAAGGGCGATGCTTACCTCCGCCTCAAGGCGATTTCGGAGTAGGTGTTACCGATCCAGTGAGATCGCTTCGGCGTAAGCGAGTTCACCAGTTCTGCCATTATAATATTGAAAAATTATTTGTGGGTGGGGGTAGGCGACCAAGCGTTTATTTCCCAGTTTTTGAGGCATATTAAAGACATTGTTCACTTGGACGACACAGAAGTAGGGGTAAAGCCGCTGGAGTCTTTCGAGGTCGGGAAGGATGTAAGAGCTCCAGCGGATGTCGCATTTGCGCGGACCCCAGTCGAAGATGCCAGTAGCGGGCCGATTCATTTCGTCATTCTTGGGGACGTGATTCACACTATTGTGCGGGCCACAACAGAACTCCCATACATTGTCAGTAATTTTGATGGCGAAGCTATTGTGGAGGTCTCCGGTCATAACAAAAACTTTTTTCCCGAGCTTGTCCCACTCGTTAATCAATTGTTCGCGTTCATCCAGAAAGCCAGTCCACGCTTCTTCTTTGTTTTTAGCGGCTTCAAAGCCACCCGCGCCACTGTGAGGAATCATAAAGGGGACAGTGGAGGTGAGGAAAAAGAAATCAGCATCACTTTCCTTCATCGATTTGAGTAGCCACTCGCGTTGTGTCTTTCCAAGCATGGAGACTCCTTCCTTACCGCGATTTGCTACGTCGTGCATGTCTCTTGAGCCCCGGGTGTCGAGGAGAAAGAATTCGCAATTGGCGACGCGAAATTTCCCAAAGGAACTTCGTCCGATTGAGTAAGTGACTTCATCGCTTACCTTTGCTGGCATGTGGAGCTCCAGGGTGTGGGCGTCGATGACTTTGGTTATTTGGTAAACATAGGAATTCTTATGCCCATCGTCGTTGTCAAACTTAAGGTTGTTGACACCAGCTTCGGGAGTGCCCCAGTGAACGTGAAGCGTCCCCATCCTATCAATTGGGAGTTTCGTGAAATCGGTGGAAGAATCGACGAGGAGCTTACTGCCCGCGGTCATTTTTCCACGGGCAGCGTGGACCCTGCGGGAATGTTCTACGGGGTTGGCCCAGCCAAGGTAGTCGAACCAAGCCCGGGTTCCGATATCGCGAAATACGGTTCGGCGGTGACGTTTGCCAATTTCGGCTGAGCCCCAAATATCGTTTACGAGCTCGTGATCATCGAAGGTGAAATAGCTGGGAACGTTACGATGCCACTGAGCTAGTTCATTTCCCCGACTGAGGTAGAGTTTGTAGTTTTCCCAGACCCCGACGATTGAGGGCATAGTTTTCACGGTGGGTGGCAGGGCATCTTGTCCTTGAATGAGGCGCCACGCCTCGGATGGGTATGTGCGGAGCTCCTCGTAAAGCCAGTCACCATTCATAATGTGGAAGTGAGTTTTATCAGCCCAGTCTTGATTGAGGTTTTCGTAGACTGGTGAGCGGTGGCCGATTCCGTGAAGCGGGTTTTGGTTTGCACAGGATCCGACTTCAAATCGGAAGTTGAAGAGGCCTTTTGGATTATGTTTGGGGTTTCGGCTTTCTTCCGCCGAGGGCAAGGTTAAGAAAGTCCCAGGAAGGCCGTGAGGATTGTCTTTTACGAAAATCTGGTAGTGGTAGCGGGTATCTCCTTTGAGACCTATCAAATTAGCAACGCCAGTGTTGTCTCGATCGATCTCGGTTTTTGCGGGAAGGGTAGAATGAGCCAATTGAGACGGCTCCGTTCCAAATTTTACAATAAACTCGCCGGGTTCAGAAGTCCGGCCCCAAACGGCGACTGAGCTACTGGTTGGTTTCCCCAGCATCGGGCCATGGGTGAGCCTGATGGGGTCTCGATAGGCTTGAGCTTGCAGAAATAGGGTGATGGTAAGAAGTGAAACGAGTTTCGACATATCGATAGGGTGACAGATTAAGGACAGAATGCACCGAGATTTCGATGTCGACATAATCTTGCCCGTTGCACGGGAGACGGGTAGTTTTGCGATATGGCATTCACGGTGGCCAAAGCATTTGACCTTATTTCGGTGGCTCACGAGCGTGGACGACTTGCGCATGCTTTTTTGGTGACAGGCGCTAAGGGCGGCGGGAAGGAAGATTTGGCCGCAAAGATGGCGCACCTTCTCAATGGTAAGCAGGATGAGGGAGATGATCTTTGGGGAGATCCTGTTGAGGTTGAGGCTCCTCTACTTGCTGAACAAGAAGGAGAATATATCCGCGTGGTCCGTCCTCGGTCCAAGTCCCGAAAGATTGCGGTGGATGATATTCGTGCTCTTGAAAAGATGATGAACCAATCATCCCCTGAGGGGACATGGAAGATTGGGGTGATTGTAGACGCCGATAGGATGGGCGACTCAGCAGCCAATGCTTTTTTAAAGACCTTAGAAGAACCTCCTCGCGAAAGTATTCTACTTTTACTCTCAAGCGAACCCGAGAAGTTACTTGCCACTATTTGGTCGCGTTGTGTTCATATTGCATTGGCGGCGACACCGGGGGCCGAAAGGCCGGAGCAGGTAGAGCAGATCTTGCCGCTTCTGGAAAGTGTTACCCGGGACGGGATTGGTGAATTAGAAACAGGCTTAGCCGTCAAAGCAGGGCTCGAAAATCTGCTCCGCGACCGCAAGGTTGAAATCGAAAGGGGATATGCCGCCTTGTTGAAGGAAGACAAGGTGAAGTATCAAAAGATTGTTGATTCGAAGTGGATAGACGATCGGGAAAAAATGTATTTAGCGCAAGCTTCTGCAGATTACTTGGGAGAGCGGGCTCTGATGATTGAGACTATCCATGCTTGGGTTGGTGATTTACTCCGTTTGAAGGCCGGTGGCGAAGGTCTGGAGTTTCCTGAGCATGAAGAGGTGATGAAAAAAGCGGTGGAGGATGAAGATTTAGACGTGCTTTTGCGACGGGTTGCGGCCATGGAAGAGCTGCGACGCTTATTGGAAACAAATGTCGTGGAAGCGCTCGCACTTGAGGTTTCCTTGATGAATACCTTTGGAAAGATTACCGCATGAAAAGAGATAAGTCATTTGTCGACCATATCCGCGTTCACTGTCGTGCCGGGAATGGTGGACACGGAGCGGTAAGTTTTCGTAAAGAAAAATTTGTCCCCCGAGGAGGCCCCGATGGTGGTGATGGAGGGAATGGTGGTAAAGTGAAGTTGATAGTCGATGGGAACACCGACAATCTTCGTAATTTCCATTACGACCCGAAGCTGTATGCAGAAGATGGAGCCCATGGGCAAAGTTGGAAGCGGCATGGACGAGACGGGAAAACTAAGATTGGGCGGGTTCCTCCTGGAACGGTTATTTATCGTAGCCCAGCCTTTGATGTTCAGGAAGCGGTTGAGATGGAGCGGAGCGAGGAAGGGGTTGATCTTGTTCCGGTATGCGATTTGACTGAGGAAGGGCAGGAGTTTGTTTTGCTGGAGCCGGGGAAGGGCGGACGAGGAAACTTTCATTTTAGGAGCGCTACGAATCAGGTCCCACAGGAGCGAGAGCTCGGAACCGAAGGAGATCAGGGAGTCTTTTACTTCGAACTTCGGAGAATCGCAGATGTTGGTTTGGTTGGATTTCCAAACGCTGGAAAATCGACTCTCCTGGGAAAGATTTCAGCGAAACAGCCTAAGGTTGCATCGTATCCATTCACGACATTAACTCCCCAAATCGGTGTCGTGACTCTCGATGGTCAGAAGCGATGTACGGTTGCTGATATTCCAGGGTTGATTGAGGGGGCCCATGATAATCGTGGACTTGGTCATGAATTTTTGCGCCACATTACTCGCTGTCGGGTGTTGCTTTTTGTGGTCGATATTCCGGGAAGCGAGCTCCGTGATCCGATCGAGGATATCCAAACCTTGCGAACCGAGATCAAACTGTACGACGAAGATCTAGCAAAATTCCCATGGATGGTTGTTGCCAACAAGATGGATCTTGAGGGTGCCGAAGAGAACCTTGGGATCTTTAAGAATCGGTTTCCTAAGATTCCAATCGTTCCGATTTCAGCAATGGAAGGTGAGGGGCTAGATGAGCTGAAGGTAGAGATGTCTCGGATTCTCGATTCGAGTGATGAGTGATCTGCTTTTCGTTTATGGAGCCCTGCGGAAAGGAGCTTCGAACGACTGGCGGATGGAGGGCGCCCGCTGTTTGGGATCGGTCGAAGTGCCAGGAACGCTGGTAAAGATTGACTGGTATCCGGGGCTAGTTTTGAAAGGAGACACCCGAGTGAAGGGCGAGGTTTACGAAATTGGGCCGGAGTTACTCAAACAACTCGATAAATTTGAGGGGATGGGTTCTCAAAATGAGGTGGAAGAGGAGTATCACCGAATCCGAACTGACGTTTTGTTAAACCAGAGGCCTACAAAAGTTTGGATTTATGAATGGTTGAAAGGAATCGAAGATTACGAAGTCGTCCATTCAGGAGATTGGCTGTCGGCTATGGAATCTGATTCTTAAACCATAAAAGCTAGTTAACCGAACTTTGATAGGTGTTTCACGGAGTCAAAATATTAAGCTTCTTTCGCTTCGTCGAGACGAGGGTGTTCGTTGAGAAGATCTTTCCGGTTGAGCCCTTTGCCTCGGTTCATTTTATCCATTTCACGTAGTGTGGCTTCCATCCCGTGAACGGCGGCGAGGACGTCAAGAGTATGGCCGGTTTCGGAAATCGTGTGCATATTACGAATTGGGAATCCGATAGAGGTAGCAGCACTGTCAACTCCAGCAAGGGAAGCAGCCATGGCGTCGGTCCCTGTGTCGCGACCAGCGAAGTCAATCTGATAGGGGATGGTTGCTTTTCGGCAGGCCTTTTCAATAATGCTGTTGATATAGGCACTAGTGATGGAGCCGTTGGTGAGGCTGAATCCTTTTCCCATACTGAGATTGTTCATTCGCTTTGTCGAAAGGCCGGGTGCCGCGTCATAGTCGTGATTGACGTCGGCTCCGATAAGGATATCTGGCTTCATTTCCCCGGCAATGGCAGCGGCTCCCATGCGTCCGATTTCTTCGTGCGTGGCGATGGTGTGAAGAACTCGAATGTTTTTGAGAGGTTTTTTGGCAAGAAGCTTTGCAAGCTCTGCAACCATGAAGCAGCCGAGTCCGTTGTCTAGGTAAGCACCGTAAAAAGTATCCTCGGTGAAGCCCTTGCGGATAGGGCGATTCAAAATGATGGGGTCGCCAGGACGGATTCCGAGAGCTTCGACGCGCTCCTTACATTTTTCGCCATGCAGTTGGAGTTCGAGAAAAAGCATGTCTCCCTTAATTCCCTTGTCTCCAGTTCGTTGAGCGGGTTCGGAGAAGTGGATGGCGCCTAGAGCCTCGATTGTGCCTCCTTCGATGACGCGATATTGGCCAGGTTTCTTTGGCTTTTGAGAGAAAAGTTTTACTTCGTGGCCAATGAGCGTGCAGGGGAGAAACGAGTCACTGTTCACCCATATTTTTCCGTCGCTGCCGATGCTGCGGACCTGAAGGCGGATCTTGTCGGCGTGCCCGATAAACATGACTGATGGTTTTTCATCATCGCCTGGGTGAGTATCTAGAACGATACCAGCATTCCCTTTGAATTGTTGGACTGCCCAGGACTTCGGTTTGATTTTATCGAAGGTCGGTTTTATTACGCCATAGCTCATTGCTCCCTCAAGTCCAATGGGACTGGGAGCGGCAAGAATTTCACGCATAAAGTCAAATTGCTTTTTAGGCATTGGCTTAGCCCATGGTGCTGTTCTTTGGGCGGCGGCTTTGTTTTTTAAAGTCATGGGTAGGTACATAGGGCTGATTGAATGGAAGGGCAAAATCTTATCTGTGGATTTTGATGACTTCTCTTCCGGTCATTAACTAATCGATGGAGATCAATTGAATCCCTAGAATTCGAGGGTTAAGCGTCAAAAAATAAAATCTAATTCCCAAGCTTTGATGCCAAAAAAAATCCGGCCTCATCCCTTGGGATAGGCCGGATCTGAGATAAGATTAAGATTACTTGCTTCCAAGGTAGTCGGAAACACCCTGATGGTCTGCGGTCATTGCTTCCTCACCTTTTTGCCAATCCATGGGGCAAACCTCGCCGTGTTCTTCAAAGTGCTGTAAAGCATCAATGGTCCGAAGGCATTCCGCGATAGAACGACCAAGGGGCATATCGTTGACGACTTGGTGGCGAACTTTCCCGTCCAGATCTATGAGGAAAAGTCCGCGGTAGGCTACGAGTTCACCTTCGACGGCAATATTACCTTCTTCATCGATCATTTCTTCACCTGCAAGGACGTCGTAAGCTTCGGATATCGTCTTGTTGATATCAGCAACAAGTGGGTAGGTGACTCCCTGAATGCCACCCTTATTCTTGGGGGTATTGAGCCAGGCCCAGTGGGAGAATTCGGAATCAGTTGAGCAGCCAACAACCGCAACGTTCCGGGTCTCGAATTCAGCGATCTCTTCCTGAAAGCGGTGGAGCTCGGTAGGGCAGACGAAAGTGAAATCCTTTGGGTAGAAGAATAAGACGACATACTTTTCACCTAGATATTGTTCCAAAGAGAAGGAATCGATGATGTTATCACCTTGCACGGCTTTCGCTGTGAAGGTCGGGGCTTTTTTTCCAATCAAGACAGACATGGTAGTGGGTTGGATCTTTTGATCCGTGGATTGGACTTAGGACGTGAAATGGGTTCCGTCAAGCCACGGACTTCATGAATTTAGTGACTCGCGGGTTTTTCAGTCTCCGAGTTGTGGGGAAAAGGGCGGCTAAAGTTCCTCTTCCTCTCCTTCGGCCCCTTCTGGAACAGGAGGTAAGAG
>Ga0228626_1001014_pt1 | contig 11564 bp, 10 predicted proteins | sample 31DmetaG_FD_183028 | JGI IMG/M metagenome (GOLD analysis project Ga0228626, IMG submission 183028) | Seawater microbial communities from Monterey Bay, California, United States - 31D | ecosystem: Environmental > Aquatic > Marine > Coastal | place: USA: California | collected 2016-10-26
ATTCGAAAGCTAAAGATTGTAATGCGTCCCCGACTAATATTGCTGTGGCTTCACCAAAAGCTTTATGGACCGATGGTTTCCCGCGGCGCAGGTCGTCGTCGTCCATAGATGGTAAGTCATCATGGGTCAGGGAGTAGCAATGGATGAGCTCAACAGCCGCTGCCGGAACGTCAGCATTGGAAATTGATCCGCCAACTGACAATGCGCTTCCATAGGTAAGTGTAGGACGTATGCGCTTTCCAGCATCAACGCAAGCATAACGCATCGATCTGGAGAGGATTTCGTCACTGGCTACCCTCTCGATGGCTTGGTTTAAGGTTGTGTTTACCCTTTTCTGAGAATCAATTAAGAGCTCTTTCAGGTCGGAGCCCTGTTTTAATTTCATCGACATAATTTCACTAAATCACATTTGATTTTAAGTAGAGGGATCAAGTTCTTCCGTATCGCCTTTCTCGTTGATTAAAACCTGCACTCGCTTTTCGGCGTTATTCAATTCAGTTTGGCATTTTCGAGTTAGCTTGATCCCCTCCTCGAAAGATTTTAAGGAGTTTTCTAGACTAAGCTCGCCGTCTTCCATCATCGACACAAGGTTCTCGAGCTCTTCGATAGCTTGCTCAAAGTCAAAATCCGATTCTTGTGATGCGGTTTTTTCCTTTTTGGGCTGAGTCATAGTTTTTCCTTGCAAACAAGTTAACATTTAGTCTTAAATTATACGTCATCTCGTAGCCGAGCGTGCTACTCTTATTCTGACATACTTACCTGATACATCAACAAAAGGAGCATGAACGATTGTCAGAAAGTGACCAATTATCGACCTACGATAGTTTTGCCAGTGAGGCGGGTCGTCAATTAGGCCTCTACGCTGTTTTCGCAATTTTTTTGCTGGGCATCGTGATTTATGGTCTTTCTTTTGTTGTAACGTTAACCGGAGGTGGCGTCTCAGGAAAGGCGATAGATTTTGAAAACAATAGTATTACCATAAGTGTGGCTTACGACCCACCGCAACTCGACTCGATGAGAGCTACAGATGCGTCGAGTTTTTTGGTTTTGGCACATGTTCTTGAGGGATTAATTTCAAACGATGAAGACAACAACTTAGCACCGGGTGTGGCAGAGCGATGGGAAATTCGTGAGGATGGGGCAACATTTTGGTTACGTGATGACGCTATGTGGAGTGACGGCCAAGCTGTTACAGCGCATGATTTTGAATTTGCATGGAAACGTGTGGTAGACCCGAAAACAGCCTCAGAGTATGCCTTCCTGCTTTTTCCAGTTGAAAACGCTGAAGCGATACTGAAGGTCAAATGCCGGCTTCCTCGCTTGGAGTATTCGCTGTCTCGGATAGAGAATTGAGAGTAAAGTTTGAGCGCCCAACCCCATACTTTGAAAAGCTCGTTGCATTTGTTACTTATTTTCCTGCAAGGGAGGATTTTGTTAATTCAACGGATGGTCGCTATGCATCGAGTGCCGAAACAATGTTGTACAACGGCCCTTACACTGTTGATGAATGGGTTTTGGGCGCCTCAATGAAATGGTCCAAGAATCCTCACTATTGGAATGAAAAAAAAGGCTTTCTCGACGAGATTAACGTTGCTTATATCACGACTGATGTTAATGCAAAGCTAAATCTTTTCAAAGATGGTCAAATTACCGATACGGCTCTCTCGGCATCTATGCTCCCCGAGGCCATGGAGAGAAGGTGGCAGATAGATCGTTTAATGGATGGAACTGTGTTTTTTATGGAATTCAATCATCGTGACGGGCGATTGACCAATAACCGCAACTTTAGAAAGGCGTTGCAACTGGCACAAGATCCGGCTGAGTTGGTATATAAAGTTTTAAAAGAGGCTGCATATGTGCCTGCAAAAAGCCTCTTTCCCGGTTGGGTACGCGGAGCACAAGACTTTCTTCATAACGAGTACCCTCCCCAAAGCTCCGATATTGATATTGCTCTGGCGCGTGAGCATCTTGAGCTCGCGCGAGAAGAGCTGGGGCTGTCTGAATTCCCTGCTATTGTAATACTTACTGGCGACTCCTCTATGGGATTGTTAACTGCGGAGTACTATCAAGAGCTTTACAAGCGAAATCTTGGTTTAGAGATAAGGATCGATGCACAAATTTTTAAGCAGCGATTAGCAAAAATGACGTCAGGAGATTTTGATATTGTAATGGCTGGATGGGGTCCGGATTATGATGATGCTCTTACTTTCGGTGATTTGTTTTCGTCGTGGAATTTGAATAATCGTGGGCGTTATTCAAGCGATGAGATGGATGCTCAAGTTCGCATTGCTCAAGCAGAGTTGGATCCGGTCAAGCGTGCGGCTGCTTTTGGAGAGATTCAGCGGTTGGTGCACGATGATGTGGTAATTATTCCGATGTATGAGCGTGGCGTTTCATTTGTTGTGGACCCGCAGCTTGTGGGTTTTCGACGTCGTTCGGTCGGACCTGAAGTTGATTATAACTATGTGCGACTTGCGCCACTGCAGGAACCCTAATTTATGGCAATTGCAGCGTTTATTGCAAAGCGCTTGATTCAAGGCGTTTTTACAGTTTGGTTTATTGCGACAGCAACTTTTTTTGCGATGCATAATGTGCCTGGTGATCCCCTCTTAAATGAACGAGCAATGACCGACGCCATTCGGGCTAACGTTGAGGCGAAGTATGGTCTTGACAAGCCCCTCGGAACTCAATATGCGATTTATCTGAGTAATCTAGCTCGCGGTGATTTTGGTATTTCGTTCACTCAAGAGAATAGGCAGGTGAATGATATTATTCGCGAACACTTTCCTGTTTCGGCTATCTTAGGAGTGCTTGCTGTTCTTTTCGCGGCCGTTGGCGGTATTCTTTGGGGCGCACTGACGGCGTTATACCGTAATCGGATTCCAGATTATCTGATTATGTTTTTTGTGATACTCGGCATCTCTGTGCCAAGTTTTGTTATTGCGGCGTTAGGTCAACTGGCGATTGTAAATATGAATGGGGCACTCGGAATCACGCTTTTTCCAGTTGCAGGATGGGGAACGCTTGCACACATGCTTGTACCCTCGATGGTCCTCGGTCTTGGAACGATGGCGTATTTAACCAGATTAATGCGCTCATCGATGCTTGAGATAGTGAGTTCGGATTATGTTCGAACCGCTAAGGCTAAAGGAATGCCCCCGGCGCGCATTTTTGCTAAGCACCAACTACGCAATGCAATTCTGCCTGTGATAACGGTGTTGGGGCCGGCAATTGCAGCTATAACGACAGGTGGTTTTGTGGTGGAGTTGGTGTTTGCGATCCCAGGTCTTGGGAGATACTTCGTCCAAGCTGTGCAGCAACTTGATTATACTGTAATCATGGGAACCACCGTATTCTATGGCGCATTTTTAGTTTTTATGGTGATTTTTGTTGATGTGTTGTACGGATTGATCGATCCGCGTGTGAGGGTTGGTTAATGTCGAGCGGACACATCTACAATTTCAGCCCGCTAAAGCGAAGTGAAATATCCCAGTCCCAGTCAAGACCATCACTTTCTTATTGGCAGGATGCTTGGATCAGGTTAAAGGCCAACACGCGCGCGCTGATTTCGCTTTATTTAATAATCGGGCTCCTAATTTTTACGGTATTCGGGCCGCTAATCTGGAGCGTCGATCCGGCTGCCCAAGACCTTGATCAAATCAGTCGGCCTCCGGGTCAAGATCGAAGAGCGCTCATAGTGCCAGAATACAGCCCTTGGATTGATTCATGGCTCGAATTAGAGGCGGGGTCTGGTCAGGGCTTGCGACTGATTGGCGAGCCAACGACTCAGTCAATTAGGTTAGGCTGGGACCCGATAAATACCGTTTCCGGATATCGTGTTTATCGTAATATTTATCCAATAGGTATAGAGCGTGCTTATGGAATTCCTAGGGCTGAATTCTTTGATAGCCAGATTGTGAGTTTTGAAGATCGATTGGACTTAAAAGAAGGTACCTACTACTTTACCTTGGTACCAATGGATAGCACAGGGCAGTTAACTGATTCCACTGAGACCCTAGAAGTGAAAGTCAGGCGAGTTACGACTGTCCGAGAGGCAAGGCAAAAGGGTCTCATTGGATCGACTGAAAATCTAGAGGTAGGGGATTCTGTGGATCTGGCGTTTCATCCGCTTGGCACCGACTATCTTGGCAGGGATATGCTCGCAAGGTTAATGGCTGGTGCAAGAGTCTCTTTATTCATTGGTATTGGCGCACCCTTGTTCTTTGTAACTTTCGGAATCTTATTTGGCGCTACGGCTGGGTTCCTTGGCGGAAAAACAGACCAAATAATGATGCGTTTTGCCGATTTTATAGTTGCGTTACCTTTTTTGCTTTTCATGATTCTCTTTAAGATCGCTTTCGGTATTGGCCCGGGTGAGAGTGGTATAGGACCTATGCTGGTTGCTCTTGTCGTCTTAATGTGGCCAGCAACAGCGAGGCTTGTTCGAGGCCAAATTTTACAAATTCGGGAACAAGGCTATATTAGTGCGTCGCAATTACTCGGGGCGAAAACTCCCTATTTGATTTTGAGACACATGCTTCCAAATACACTCGGTGTAGTTCTAGTGACGCTTACCTTTGCTGTACCGAGCGCGATCTTTACCGAGGCATTTCTGTCGTTCATTGGTATGGGTGTCGCACCACCGACTCCCTCATGGGGCTCAATGTCTAACGAGGGTATTAAAACTATGTTAACGACACCCCATGAGCTGATTTTCCCTGCTGTGTTTATTAGCGTGACCGTACTAGCATTTAATCTTTTGGGGGATGGTCTGCGTGATGCGCTTGATGCTCGTATGAGGAATCAAGACTAATGGTGCCGTTATTGAGGGTTACTAATTTAGCGGTTGAGTTCTCAACTTATGGCGGGATAGTTCATGCTGTTCGGGGAGTGGACTTCGAACTGGAGGAGGGTCAGACACTCGCTATAGTTGGGGAATCGGGCTGTGGAAAATCAGTTACTGTGCAGAGCATGATGGGATTGACACCAATGCCGCCAGGTCGTCTTGTCTCTGGTTCGGCTCAGTTTCGGGGGGAAGAAATACTTGGTCGTCGTAAGATTCATGGAAAAGAGATAAGAGGGGCGGAAATTGGTATGATTTTTCAAGACCCCATGACATCTTTGAACCCAACAATGACAATTGGCGACCAGATTGCGGAGCCACTCCAAGTGCATCGTGGAATGAGTCGTCGCAAGGCACTCAAGGAAGCAACAGAATTACTTGAGCTTACAAAGATTCCTGAAGCGGCTAAAAGGTCAAAACAGTACCCTTTTGAATTTTCGGGAGGGATGCTTCAAAGAGCAATGATTGCTATGGCCATAGCTTGCAAGCCGTCGATTTTAATTGCCGATGAACCTACAACGGCTCTGGATGTGACTATTCAGGCCCAAATTTTAGATTTGTTGCAAGATATCCAGCGTGAAATAGGTATGGCTATAATCCTCATAACCCATGACCTAGGGGTGGTAGCTCGCGTCGCGGATGAAGTTGCAGTGATGTACGCAGGTAAGGTAGTCGAGTTTGGTAAGGTGGATGATATTTTTTATCGATCTGCTCATCCTTACACAGTCGGATTGCGAGCAGCGATGCCGGTAAATGATCCCTCGAGAAATCATGTTTTAAGTCCGATCGAGGGCAGTCCGCCGGACTTATTTGCGCCTCCGGCCGGGTGTGGTTATTGCTCTCGTTGCCCTGAGGCAATGGAAGTTTGCGCGACTGAGGCTCCTCCCACTAAAGTTCTGGACGCGGGTCATACTAGTAGCTGTTGGTTACAACAAGATGGAGCCCCTCATCCTGAAAACCTTTTTTTCAATGAGGAGAGGTTATGACTGCGACCGATCTTTTGTTAGAAATTCAGCATTTAAAGAAATATTTTGCCATGGGTAGTGGTCAGTATGTTCATGCCGTTGATGATGTTTCGTTAGACATCTTTCAGAGAGAAATTGTTGGTTTAGTCGGTGAGAGCGGCTCGGGAAAATCCACCTTCGGTAAAACCATTCTTGGTTTGCACTCAAAGACTGCCGGGAAAATTTTTTATCGTGGCGAGGCATTACCAACGAAGTACAAGACTTCGGACTATCGACGATTCTCCTCAAGAATGCAGATGATTTTTCAGGATCCATACTCCTCGCTTAATCCTCGAATGACCGTTGGTGAAATTGTTGGAGAGGGAGTTCGATTGAATAAGACTTTTGAATTAACCGAGATCCGAGATCGAGTAGCGTCGTGGCTAGAGCGTGTTGGGCTGCAAGCGGACCACATGTCGCGATATCCGCACGAATTTTCCGGAGGTCAAAGGCAGAGAATTGGAATTGCACGAGCGTTAATTCTAGAACCTGAGTTCGTCGTGTGTGATGAGCCAATCTCGGCATTAGATGTCTCTGTTCAAGCGCAAGTCGTAAATTTGATGGGTGAGTTAAAACAGTCGATGGGATTAACTCTTCTTTTTATTGCGCACGACTTGTCTATGGTTCGGTATGTCAGTGACCGGATGGCGGTGATGTATTTGGGATCCTTGATGGAGGTCGGTGCGGCTGACGATCTATATTTTAAGCCGATGCATCCTTATACCGAAGTGCTTGTGGGTTCTAATCCTGAGCCAGACCCAGCTGGAGAGCGAACGCGTTTATCAACATCGATTCAGGGAGAGATCCCGTCGCCGGTTAATGTCCCCGCAGGCTGTCGTTTCGCAAATCGATGTCCGAAGGTGATGGACGTTTGCAGATTGGATACCCCAAAACTGATTGCTATCAATGGTGCAGACCGCGAGGTTGCTTGTCATTTGTACGGTTGAAAATATCTTTTTTAACCAGCGTTTTCAATTTTCTCCATGCGTAGTATGTATTCTGTCAGCCCTCGAAAATCGGTTTTTCCACTCCCCATTCGAGGAAATGTCGATACTGTAATATATTTCTTCGGAAGAGCGATATTTGGAAGTTCGTTGGCAAGTTTTTTTGCAATTGTTGCAGGGTCAACGACCTGACTGGTAACCGCAACAATTTTTGCTCCTCGTTTTGCGTCAGGTAGTTCGATTGCGCAGCATTCGATGCCGGGCTCTGTAACTTGTTCGAGAGCCTCCTCGATGGCCACAAGAGAAACCATCTCCCCCGCAATCTTGACGAATCTTTTGAGTCGGCCCTTATGCCAAATGTAGCCATCGTCATCGATGAAGCCGAGGTCGCCTGTATCGTACCAACCACCTTTTAAGCGCATTGCGGTTTCCTCGAGATTGTTGAGGTACCCGTTCATGACTCCAGGGCCTTGTACTAGGATTTGACCGGTTTCACCGGTATCACAAATTGAGCCAGTTTCGTAATTGATGATTTTTACTTTTGTACCTGGAATAGGAGTGCCGATACTCCCCGGCCTGTTTTGTTGTCTGGGATTTACAGAAATAACCGGAGAGGTCTCGGTAGTTCCGTATCCCTCAAATATTTCTAGGTTGTGCTTTGTGTGAAATAAATCCCGAAGTGAGTCTGGGCACTTGTCGGCGCCCGAGACCGCTAACCTTATACTCGTGAAGTCGCCCGGTTTTGATTGTCTTAGGTAGCCCTCTAGAAAGAAAGGAGTACCTATCAAAAATTCAGGTTTATAATCGCGGATTATTTTTACAACGGACTTGAATTCGAGTGGGTTTGCAAAGGTAATTGATGTCATACCGAGACAAAGAGGAGTCCATAGGTTTACCGTCAGTCCAAACACATGAAAATAAGGAAGGACGGCAAGAAGGCGGTCCATGCCATAAATCTCCATATGTTCACAGAAGGCGTCGATATTAGACAGAAGATTAGCGTGGGTCAGCTGCACTGCCTTCGGGTCCTTTTCGCTCCCGCTCGTAAATAAAATTACTGCAGGAGTTTCGAGTTGTTTTTTCCCCGAGATCCTTTTAAGAATCGCCGTAGGTAATTTTGATTTTATGGCCGCCCAAACTTTTTCTAAGGGGTTTAAAGAAGAGAGAATATCTTCAATCAGGAGCATTTCGGGTAGTAGCGGGCAATTAACTTTCTCAAGAAGAGCTCGCGTTGTTATGATCGTTTTGAAGTCACATTCTTGTTGTGCGTAATGGCAGTTTTGCTTGGCTCCGGTCGAGTAGTTAATCATTACCGGCGTGAGGTTTGCCATTACACTCCCAAGCACAGCTAAGGCGGCTCCTCCAGATGTGGGAAGCATGATACCAATGCGTCCGCGTTCTACTTTCTTAAATCGCTTGGATAAGATTAGCCCGGCTATTAAAGCTTGATTGAAACTGATTTCGCGGTCTGTTGTGCGATCGATAAACGCAATTTTTGCACCATCTCTTTTCGCTGAATCAATAAATCTGTGTTGCAGCATTTTTAGGGTTTACCTCCAGATTTAGATATAGCCGATGACTAATACTTTGCCGTCGAGCATGATTACGTTATGGAAAATACTGCGGAAATCTCCACGCAGGCGTTGAGCGGCAAAGTATTTACACCGATAGCTATCCGAGTATGCTTTCCCGATTCTCCGAATATTTCGACGATTAAGTCAGATGCGGCATTAATAATAGCCGGTTGATTTGTGAAGTCGCTATCGGATGCCACGAAGCCCTCGAGACGCAGGCAGGCTGAAACTCTATCTAAGTCTCCGTTGCAGGCCTCTTTGAGTGCTGCCAAAATATTTAAACAACACTGTGTCGCGGCCACTTGCGCGCGCTCAATGGAGACTTGACTAGGAACTTTCCCGGGGCTCTGCAGCACTCCAGCTTTCATCGGTATTTGGCCAGCAATATAAGCTGTGTTATTTGAAACCTTGTATGGCACATAGTTTGCGACGGGGTTTGGTATTGATGGGAGCGTGATGCCGAGCGAAGATATTTTTGTTTCGACTCTGCCACTGCTGGCGCCAAACAGTGGCACTGAATTTGATGTTAAAATAACTGCGGCAGCCGATAAACCCTTGCCCATTATCATACGACGGTCCATATCTAACTTTTGACACCCATTTTGTTTTTCTTTTTTCAGTATCTCTTTCTTGTTTTTATTTTTTTTACTATTCATTCTATATCTCGATGTTCTTTTAGTTTAAGGGAGTTGAAATGCAACGAGTTCGGGCGAGTAATCACGGTCCCCGATTGCTACCAGAATGGTTTGGCGACCCTCATGCATATAGCTAATTGGGGCACCTGTCGTGCCTGCCTCTAGCTCAATTTCCCAAAGTATGTCGCCGTTGTTTTTGTCGTAAGCTCGAAACGTTGGTCCACCACTGTTTGTCGCTATTTCAATCGGCATATCTGCAGGCACACGGCCGCCTGGTCTAAGATTGGTTTGACCCTCTCCGATAAAGAGAAGAGTTTTCGTGACCAAGGGGGAGGGTCGCCCGGGCACGCCGAGGCGCTCAAATTTTAAATGCCTTATTGCCGGATGATTAATTGGGCCAACACCATTAGGTACCATCCATATATGGTCGCCAGTATTCATATTGATCGCTGTTATGCGCCCGTAGGGTGGTTTGAAGAGCGGCAAGCCTCTGGGGCCTCCGATCCACCTTCTTGCGCCTTTTACGTAAGCAAGGTTCGTGAATTGTGGGTCGCCTGGTTCCAGATCAGCAACGAAAGGTGCCGTGATGGAGGGTACGTAAAGAATTCCGGTTTCATGGTCGAAGGCGGCCCCTTGCACATCGCCGCCACCCTGCGAGCCAGGCAACTGGATTGTTCCTTGCGTCCCGTCGGGGTCCTCGCTTCGTATTGAGGGAGGTGTGAAAAGAGGACCTGACACATATTTTGATAAAATTGCCAATGCTTCATCTCGGAGTTCTGGGGTAAAGTCTATAAGGTTTTCGACTGTGGCGCCTTGCCGATCGAAGGCCGCCGGGCGTGAAGGAAAAGGTTGTGTTGGAGAAGTTACCTCACCAGGTGTCGACGAAGTGGGAACTTCGCGTTCTTCAATGTCCCAAATCGGCTCCCCGGTTTCTCGATTAAAGGTAAACACAAATCCTTGTTTCGTAATTTGAGCTACAGCCTTAACCTCCCGTCCTTCGATATTAATGTCCATTACTATTGGAGCGGCGGGCGGATCATAGTCCCAGAGGCCATGATGGACTGTTTGGAAGTGCCATACTCGAGTTCCGGTTTTTGCATCAACAGCCACTAAACTTTGACTAAAGAGGTTATCTCCTAAACGATGGCCCCCATACATGTCGTTTGTGGCGGATGAAATCGGCATATACACCAATCCAAGCTCTTCATCAGCACTGAACAATGCCCAGACTGGCGCGTGTCCTGAGTATGACCAAGATCGGTCTTGCCAAGTCGCTGTCCCGAATTGTCCTTCTTGTGGGATCGTGTTGTAGGTCCAAACTAACTCCCCGGTAACAACGTCAAAAGCATGTACGTCGCCACGGAATGCTTCTTTGTTGCTAAAACTGTCGGACATTGCTTGGCCTATTATGACAACGTCACCAACTATCATTGGGACGCCGCCCCAACGGAAACGTTCAAACTCGGCTGGCATTAACTGCAGATTAACTCGTCCTGCGATGCCAAAAGATTCTATTGCTGACCCGGTTTTCGCATCGAGTGCATAGAGAAAGGTGCCTCTCTGAACAATTACCCGTTGCTCAGTTCCATTGTCCCAATAAGCGATACCCCTCGTTGGTGCACCCGGAAGTCCCTCCGCTCCTCCGGGAGCTTCTTGTACCCAGACTGTCTCCCCTGTGCCTGGGTCGAAGGCCTCAACCAGTCCAACTGCGTTTGGAATATAACCGATACCTCCTCGCACTACTGCTGCCGCGACATAATTGGAAGAAAACCTTTGGTTCGGGTTTAATTGAAGATAACGGGGGTCGAGTGCTGGTCGTCTCCAAGCAATTTCGACTTCGTTAATGTTTGCTGCATTTATTTCTTCAAGTGGCGCGTATTTGGTGTTTCCAAGATCAGCTCCGTAGGCTGCCCATTCGCCTGACTCGGCAGTGATTAGATTTTCGTTGGGTTGGGAAACCGCCTCGCTGAGATTGGCAGTCGGCATATCGCTTGATGACTGAGATGGCAATTCGGGGGAACAACTGATGATAAGCGTTGTGAGCAGGCTTACAAGGGAGGCCCCAGAGCCATTGCGATGTGATAATTTTATTTTCGAGTACAGTGAGTACCGAAGTAGGTCCTTTAAGAAAATTCTCGGCATCTCGCTGCTCCCAAATCCATTAAGACAGCGTTAGATTCTAACTGGTCTGCTGAAATTTTAAAGGTTTTGTGCGCTGAGGCGCCAACGAAAAGATCTAGCGTGCTAGTCTCGACTTGATAAAGCGCGTTAGAGGACCAAAAATTGGGAGATTTTCGTATACAAGCGATCCGAGGTCGTAATATTCTCGGTGATAGATGACCTGCCCGTCGTGAGTTTTAATAAAACTTGACCCTTCGACCCGAACGATCTTGCCGCCCCTAATCCTGGGATGGCTGATAAACATGGTCCAGGCGAGGAAGATCTCGGAGTTTGTGTCGACAGTTTGGTGAAATTTAAAGGAACAGCTGTTGCAATTATCATACAGTGTTTTAAAGTGCGCCTTTAGTCTATCTCGTCCATTGATGGCGTGAGTGGGATCTTCA
>Ga0228626_1001023_pt1 | contig 11503 bp, 17 predicted proteins | sample 31DmetaG_FD_183028 | JGI IMG/M metagenome (GOLD analysis project Ga0228626, IMG submission 183028) | Seawater microbial communities from Monterey Bay, California, United States - 31D | ecosystem: Environmental > Aquatic > Marine > Coastal | place: USA: California | collected 2016-10-26
CAATCGGTAAGTTCACCGTTTGGGTGAACGATGAAACGACGGTCAGCCCATCTAAATACCAGCTAGACCCATACAATCACTTAAATAAAAAGCCCGCGAAATTCGCGGGCCAGAATGCTAGATGATTCGATTAAAAAATTAATCCAATTTCTTAAAAAGCAGGGTCGCATTATGACCACCGAATCCGAGGTTATTGCAAATCGCAACGTTTACATTCGTCTCGCGCATTACATTTGGCACACAATCGAGATCACAATCTGGGTCAGGCTCTTCGTAATTAATTGTCGGCGGAATCTTGCCATCACGAATCGCCAGTGCACAGATTGCCGATTCAATGCCACCAGCAGCACCCAACAAATGCCCAGTCATGCCCTTTGTAGAGCTTACTGGAATCTTGTATGCATGCTCTCCAAGCGCTTTCTTAACCGCTCCAGTTTCAAATTTGTCATTATACGGAGTCGAAGTACCGTGTGCGTTGATATAGCTTACATCCGTCGGTACTAACCCAGCCTCTTTAATGACCTTAGAGATCGCAAAGGACAACGCCTTACCCTCAGGGTCGGGCGAAGTGATATGATAGGCATCACAAGTCGCACCATAGCCGGCAATTTCACAATAAATCGTTGCTCCGCGCGCTTGCGCATGCTCCAGAGTCTCCATCACCAACAGACCTGAGCCTTCACCCATTACGAATCCATCACGCCCTTTATCAAAAGGACGGCTCGCACGCGTAGGTTCGTCATTATAGTTGGTACTCATTGCCTTCATTGAACAGAATCCAGCATAGCCCAACTCAGTGACTGCAGCTTCACTGCCCCCAGCTATCATTACATCAACGTCATTGTCTCTCAGCATCCGGAAAGCTTCACCAATACTGTGTGTACCTGAAGCACATGCACTGACGATACCATAATTCGGGCCGCGCGCGCCAAGCTCAATCGCAACCACACCGCTGGCCATGTTAGCAATCAATGAAGGAATCATGAATGGAGACACCTTGCGAGGGCCCATCTCAAATAAGCGCCGACTCTGAGCCTGAGTTGTCAACATACCACCGATACCAGAACCAACCAACACACCAAAGCGATCCGCATCTACTTTCGTGTGATCTAGGCTCGCATCAGCCAATGCTAACTTTGAGGAAGCGACTGCGAACTGAGTAAATCGGTCATTTCTACGGGCCTCTTTAGGATCCATAAAATCACCCGCATTAAAGTCCATGGCTTCCGCCCCAACTTTAGATGCATAATCAGTCGTATCAAAAGATTGAACCTTATCGATTCCACTTTTGCCGGCAAGAAGACTGTCCCAAAATGGTTCAACTCCGTTACCGTAACTGGTAACTGTTCCGATACCAGTGATCACTACTCGCTGCCTTTTAAACGCTTCTTCCATAGTATTTTATAAAAAGTAAGCCGCGATTAAGCGGCTTAAGTTATTAAATTTTTTGAAAATGCTTATCCAGCCTTTTCTGTGATGTATGTGACTACATCGCCGACAGTTTGAAGCTTCTCAGCATCTGCCTCAGGAATTTCTCCATCAATTTCATCCTTAAACTCCTCTTCAAATGCCATGATCAGCTCGACAATGTCGAGTGAATCAGCTCCGAGGTCGTCAAGAAATGACGCTGCTGTAGTGACCTGCTCTTCATTTACGTTGAGCTGGTCTACGATGATAGTTGATACACGTTGTTCGATTGTTTGTTCTGACATAATTATTATGAGTTAAGATTAAAGCCTTTTTCAGCATCACATGACCATACCACCGTCAACTGTAAAAACCTGACCAGTGATATAACCTGCGTCTTCTGACGCTAGAAATGCAGTTGCATGCGCAATGTCTTCCGCCGATCCCATGCGCTTCATCGGAATCACTCCAACAATTGCCTTTTGTTGCTCTTCGTTTAATTCGGCAGTCATATCCGTTGCAATAAAACCAGGAGCAACAGCATTCACTGTCACATTACGCGCAGCAAATTCCTTAGCCAAACTCTTCGTCAGTCCAAGCATGCCAGCCTTAGCAGCTGCGTAATTAGCTTGCCCAGCATTACCTGTTAGGCCGATCACCGAGGAAATGTTAATAATACGTCCCCAGCGCTTGCGGGTCATCGGACGCGCAAGGTTCTTAATCCAGCTAAAACAACTGGTCAAATTAGTACCGATCACATCATCCCATGCATCATCACCCATGCGGAACAATAATCCGTCTTTAGTAATACCAGCATTATTAACGAGAATATCTATAGTACCATGCGCGTTGAGCAATTGCTCCGACGCAGCTAATACTGCAGCATTGTCAGAAACATCAACTGCAAGCGACTCAGCAGAACCACCACTCGCGTTAATTGCATCTGCAACCGCACCGCAGGAACCTGCTGAACGGCTCACACATATCACATGGTGCCCCTTGCTAGCGAGAAGCTCTGCAATGCTCTTCCCAATTCCACGGCCCGCGCCGGTGACGAGGGCAATTCTTTTATCAGTCGTTTCAGTCATTCAAAAATGTGTCTGTAAGTTACATCGTACGCTACAGTAAAGTCTTCCGCATTATTTTGATCAGGGGCAAGCACGAATGTCACTTTTATCGACCAATATTGACAGCAGCGCAGGAAGTGGACTCAAGTGCTCTTATGTCAAAGCCAGAAGAACAGCGCATCCAAAAAATTATAGCCAACGCGGGTATCTGCTCTCGCCGTGAAGCAGAACGGCAGATCGAGGATGGGCTTGTGCGCGTGAATGGCAAAATAGCCCAATTAGGCGACAAAGCACTCCCTGGGGCAGCAATCTTCGTCAACAATAAGCCCATTCTGCATAAGCAAGAGCGCTCGATCACACTCGTGATGAATAAGCCCAAAGGTTATGTTTGCACAAATTCAGACCCTTTTGCCGAAAAAACAGTCTTTACGCTGCTGCAACCGAACCTTCAGCGCGAGCGCCTATTTTGTGCCGGCCGCCTCGATAAAGACAGTGAAGGTCTCCTTATTATTACCAACGACGGTGATCTTGCCAACCGCATCGCCCACCCGAGTACTGAAATCACCAAGCGCTACCGCGTCGTACTGAACAAAGACTTCAGAAAAACTGACATCCCCAAGCTATTAGCTGGCGTCGAATACGAAGGTGACTTCCTTAAAGCAGAAAAAATATTACCTGCCCCTGATTTGGGTGAAGGCTCGGCACGACGCCTAGAAGTACACCTCCACCATGGTAAAAAACGTGAAATTAGACGCCTGTTTGAAGCACACCGCTATTTCGTTAAAAAACTCGTGCGAGTTCAAATCGGTGGGATCGTCTTAAAAAACATCCCCAAAGGAGGCATCAAAATCCTAGGCAAAAAGGACATCGAGCGCTTATTCAGCAAAAAATAAGGCCCCCGCCTGATATAAAAACTGCACATCAACGATTTAATAATTCAAGCTCGCACCCTACCTACCAGCTAATAATTCTTTAGCCAGAATCTTAATTTATAACACCAAATCTGACACGCTAATCACTATGCAACTCATCGACGGCAACGCAATCGCAGCATCCATTATCGAAGAACTGACAACCGAAGTCAGTGCGCTCCCTGGCAAGAAACCAGTGATCGCCGTAATTCGCGTAGGCGAAGATCCTGCATCGGTGTCTTATGTGCGAAAAAAACAGAAAACCGCTGAGCGTATTGGTATTGGTAGCCGCTTACATGTACTGCCGGAAGATATCAGTAAAGAGGACCTATTTGCCCAAATTGACGCGCTCAATGCAGATTCAGATGTCAGCGGCATCTTAGTACAAGCTCCCCTTCCCAAGCACATTAACGAAACTGAGACATTCAACCGCGTAAATCCGGCGAAGGACGTTGACGGCTTTAACACCCTCAATATCGGCAAACTTTGCCAAGAAGACCCGAGCGGCTTTGTCGCCTGTACGCCTGCAGGTATCGTTCAACTTATTCAGCGCAGTGGCATCGAAACCAACGGTAAGCACGTCGTCGTGCTCGGTCGTAGCCAAATCGTTGGCAAGCCAGCAGCGCTGCTCATGATTCAAAAGGCATGCCCTGGCAACGCAACTGTCACCATTTGCCACTCCCGTACCACTGACCTTCCGAGCATCACGCGGCAAGCCGACGTGTTAATCGCCGCAATCGGTCGCCCAAATTTCGTGACGGAAGACATGGTCAAAGATGGGGTCAACGTGATCGACGTGGGCATCAACCGAGTTGAAGACAGCAACAAAAAAAGTGGCTATCGCCTGGTTGGCGATGTCGATTTCGATGCGGTCGCCACAAAGGCGGCACACATTACACCAGTCCCAGGGGGCGTAGGCCCGATGACGGTTGCCATGCTGATGCACAACACACTACTTGCTTTCAAAGCTAGCCAAGCGAGTAAAGCATGAGCGAGCAAGAGCCCCAACAAAAATCGCCACCCATCCAGTCGAAGGATGATCTCGATTCATTACTCAGAGACAGTGGCCCCATGCCGACTGCGCGTCTAGGCATACGTGCCCTAGCATTTCTATTAGACCTAGTACTGATCCTAGGCGTCAGCGCACTCATCTTAAAAATGGCGCTGTTCAGCAATTTCCCAGACGCCGCTTCTATTTGGAATGACTACACCATAGTCATTCAAGACCTAGAATATGCAAAGCGCCTGATGCTCGATATGAAAGGCACCAACCCTGAACTCTTTGAGATCATTTCCTATGTGCTCAGCACTATTGTGACCGTCGCTTGGATTTACTTCGCCGCCGGTGAAGCATTTTTTAATGGCTCCTCAATGGGCAAACTCTGCTGCAGACTTCGCAGTATCAGTACGATCACTCTAGGCCAGCCCACTTTTTTCAGTAGCATCGTCCGAGGAGGGCTCAAAACAATTTTAGTCTTTAGCTTTGGGATTATTGGCTGGGCTGCGATGCTCATTCCACTCGCTTTTAATAAACGCCGCCAGATGGGGCACGATATACTGAGCCGCACTGCGGTCGTCGATGAGAAACATCTGAACATCCAGAAACACACGCCCGCTTAACTACAAGCACTTTGATATTTTTCTGTTTTAACTTACGAAAAAACTGCTATCAATAGACTCTTTTCTTTTTGAAATACGGCCACCTGCGCGTATCGCGCCCCACAATTGTAATAAATTTTGAGCACTAAACGTAAGCCCAAAATCCTCGTCGTCGACGATCAGCCCATCAACATTAAGCTGTTGCAACGTAAGCTTGAACAGCAAGATATGGAGGTGCTAATCGCTTTTAACGGCAAAGAATGTATCAAAATAGTTAAACAAGAACTGCCAGACCTCATCTTGCTCGACATTATGATGCCAGAAATGGATGGCATCGAAACTTGCCAACGCCTAAAAGCAAACCCTGCAACTGCAACCGTACCCATTATCTTCATTACAGCCAAGGCCACCAAAGAAGGTAAACTTGAAGGTCTTGATGCGGGTGCAGTCGATTACATCACCAAGCCAATCGACCTGGATGAAACGATTGCGCGCGTTCGGACACAACTCCGATTACAGCAAATGTTTCGGGAAAATATCGAGCTACAAAAGCGCCTCGGTGATGTACGTAAATCTGCCTCGGTTGGTGCAATCACACAAGGTCTCGCTCACAACTTAAACAACCTGCTCGGTGTTGTAGTGGGCTACTTGGACCTAATCAAAAACGACTACGACAACCCTGACAAGGTCAAGCGCAGTGTCAACCTGATGGACCATGCAATCAATCGCATGGTAGATATCATTCGCCAACTCGGCACAATTGCGAATAGCGAGCGTATCGAACTTTCAAAACAATCCATCGAAGCACTCCTGATTAACTGCATCGAACGCCTCAAGTTGGAGCATGAGATACCAGCAAATGTTCAGATCGAATCTTCTCTGCCAGTAAATGCCGCGATTTCTTCCAACGCAGAGACCTTCGAAATTATTCTCGGTAAACTCTTAATCAATGCGTGGGAAAGCTACCCTAATGACGTCCCCGCAGCCGAGCGTAAGATCCAGCTCGAAGTAAGTATCTCACATCAAACAAACCCGGCAGCGCTTGAACTCAAAGTCATTGATCAAGGCTCAGGTATCGCACCTGAAATCGCCGACACGCTCTTTGAGCCATTTACGACCACCAAGACCGCTGTTGGGCGCGGCATGGGACTGACCATTGCACGACACACTATCCGTAACCTTGCAGGCGAAATCACCCTTAAGCCCAATACAGACCTTGGCGTTACCGCCACAATGACACACCCACTACAAGCAAGATGAGTATTCGTATCGTATTTCTCGGCGCCGGACGCATGGCTTCTGCCATCGTTCGCGGCCTCCTCGAAGAAGAGCATTATAAGCCTGATGAAATCGCTTGTACTTGCGGCGACGATCCCAGTGGCCCGGAATTAGCAGAACAAACTGGCATTCACTATTTCGAGGACATCTCTCAAGCTGTGCGCAAAACCGAGACCATTGTACTCGCCTGCAAACCACAACAATTTGATGCGATCGACCTCGCACTCGCTGAAGCGGCACATGGCAAACTAATCCTCTCTATTCTGGCAGGAACCCCATTGGCACGACTTAGCGAGAAATTCATCCATGCGCGCAACATCGTGCGGACGATGCCTAATACACCTGGCCAAATCGGCGCTGGCGTCACTGCATTTACGCCACAAAAGCCACTCAGCTTTAAAGATCAAACGATCGTAGAAAACACGCTCAGCGCATTGGGCAACTATCATGAGGTCGAAGAATCAGACCTTGATGCCGTGACTGCTCTAAGTGGCAGCGGCCCTGCCTACGTCTTTGAGTTTGCTGCTGCCCTACGCGAAGCAGGCATCCATTGCGGACTCGACGAAGCGCTCTCCAGCTCACTGGCCATCGACACGTTGCTCGGCGCTGCCATGCTCCTCGCGGACAGCGAAGAGAGCGCCGAAGACCTGCGCAATGCAGTCACCTCCCCTGGTGGGACCACTGCTGCTGCACTCCAAGTATTTAGCGATAACGATCTGCGGGGGCTTGTCACTAAAGCACTCGAAGCCGCAAAAGCTCGCTCACTAGAGTTGGCCAAAGAATAATCTAGCCCCAGTAGTCAGCGTACTGAGTGTCGCCACCTGCGCTAGCGGTTGTCGCATTAACACAGACATACCAGCTATGTTATATGCCACTAATAATGAGGCGGCTTCTCATTCGCAGGCATTTCACTGGCGTCCCCTGAACCTCCCGATATCAAGGCATTCATCTGTGCCTTCTGCACTTGTATTAACTGGCTCAAAGTGTCCATACGCTTTGTCAGTCGATAAAATTCCGCATCCTGCTCAGTAATGTGACGTTCTAAGTGAGTCACTTTAGATTGGAGGGCTATAATGGATTCTGTGTCAGACATGGTGTCTGATAAATTCTGCATTAACTAACAACTAGGCAACCCAAGAAACGCCAAACCAAAGAAAGATCTAGTGCATCCATCGCCGGTAATACAAACAGCTCTTTTTAATGGGTTCTCCCTAATCGAAATTATGGTAATTGTTACACTCATTGGGCTATTGGCACAGGCAACATCGGGATGGCTTTCAATGGATCTGGCCTGATGCATCTATTTTCAGGTGAATACACCCAACCAGCAGACTGATTCAAAATTCAGCGAACCCAGACTTGCTATTCACTAGCAACCAACCGAAACTTAAATCTGTTCTTTGAAAGAACCTCCGCATAAGCGGACCAAGTTCTTTCCGTATGATCCAGAAATTAGTAATGCACAGTTCCTAATTCCTAATTCCCAACTTTTAATTCCTAATTAATTTTCGGGGGGTGTCACGGATTCGACCTTGTGTCGTAATACGAGGCTGCATGTCGGAGATAATGGAGGCTCCGTATCAATCCATTACAAATAATAATTGGCGAAGAACAATTCGCTCTTGCTGCTTAATGCGGCAACGTTTCACCCCAGACACCTGCTAAGGGTGTGAAGCGTCGACTAGCAGGCATAACTGATAATCTGGCTTCCGCTTATCAGTTGTATTTAGGAAGCCTGGAAACCGGATAGCTCGCATTTAGGCGATCTGGCGACGACAATAAATTGAAAGCTAAGCATGTAGATGCCACGTATGAAAGCACGAGGGACGCGGGTTCGACTCCCGCCACCTCCACCACTTACAGTCGACATTCGTCAGGATTTACCAATCCTAATTGGCAAATCCTAGATGAAGGTGACAAGTACCCGTTTCAAAATAACTAAGTTTACGAACCCTAGCAGTCAGGATGTCTAGTGGCTCTCTGGAACGCTGAATGGTCAGCGTATCCGTAAAAATTTCCAAACCCGCGAGGCGGCGGTTGCCGAGCGTCAGCATCTGCATATCGAACACCTCAATGACGAGTCTGAAGATCAGACCGTCTGGACCACCCTAACGCATAGCCAAAATCGCGAGGCTATTGCCGCGGTCAATATGTTGAAGCGCTCCGGCTCCACCAAGCCGCTTGGTTTTGCGGTGCGCTGTATCCTCGAGCATTACAAGGAAGCCGCGGAATCGATGACCGTTGAGTCCGCAATCACGGAATACACGGACGAGAAGTCGAAGGAGCTTCAACATGGCTTGATTTCCAGCCGTCAAGAGCGCGCGATCAAAATCGAGATGAAGAAGCTTATGGGATACTTTGAGCAGCGTATCGTGGGGGAAATCCGTGCCGATGAGTTGCGCGAATATTTGGACAAGCCGCTGGGCCGCTCGAAGGCGCTCCCTACCCTGAAGACGCGGAACAACCGCCGAGGTTACTTGAGCACTTTCTTTAAATTCTGCCTATCTAAGAAATACGTCGCCAAGGATCCGATTCTGGAGGTACCGAAGTTTAAGGTAAAGAAGGCACGCGGGACCGCCGAGACGCTGAGTGCAGAGGAAACGGATGTGTTTTGGGGCATCGTATCTGCGGGTGATGTACTGCTGCCGGCTTTGCAATAGAAGGATGGGCGGTATGTGGCGGTGAAGTAAGGGCCAACAAATCTACTTGCGCTTAAGCTTAAAACATACATATTGTCCTCACTTGTTAATATCTGTGAACATTTTGTCTTTATTCTTATGAAAATAGACCCAGTCAGTATCTTTAAAAAAAGCGGCGGTCAGCTACGCATGAGTGAAGCACTCGAACAGGGGATTAGTCGCTACATGCTCTACTCGCTGCGCGATAAAGGAATCATCGAACCAATCAGCCGTGGCGTCTATCGCCTGGCCGACCTTCCCCTCGTGAGCAACCCGGATCTAGTCGCCATCTCACTACGCTACCCCAACGCGGTCGTCTGCCTAATCTCAGCCCTCTCATTTCACGAAATCACGACTCAAATCCCGCACGAAATCTCTCTAGCTATCCCCCGGGATACGCGCTCGCCGTCTACCGACTACCCTCCACTTAAAGTGCATCAATTCGCCGAGGAGGCTTACAAGGCCGGGATCGAAACATACCTAATTGATGGTGCAGCTGTGAAAGTCTACAGCACCGAAAAAACGCTGGCTGACTGTTTCAAGTTTCGGAACAAGATCGGCATGGATGTCGTGCTCGAAGCGCTGAAGCTCTACCGGAGCCGAATGAAATTTGATCACAAGAAGCTCCTCGAATACTCACGCATATGCCGCGTCGAAAAGATCATGCGCCCCTACCTCGAAGCATCCCTATGAGCACGCCCAAGAACATAGCCGCTTCGGTTCGTCAGCGTCTCCTCAATCGTTCGAAAACAAATAGCCGTTCCTTTAATGAACTGCTCCAACATTACGGCATGGAGCGTTTCCTTTACCGCCTGTCGGTCTCTGAATACGCACCACACTACATTTTGAAGGGAGCGCTCATGCTGCGGGCGTGGAACTCGCCCGAATTCCGACCGACCATGGACATCGATATGCTTGGTAAAACGAGCAACGATGAAGCGAATATCCTTTCGTAAATCCACACAGTCATGAGCGTCGAAGTCGAGCCCGATGGCCTCACTTTCGACCCAAAATCCATTCAGAGTGAGCGCATCACAGAAGATGCCGACTACGATGGAATCCGAATCCGTTTTCGCGGAGCCTTAGGCACCGCTCGCATCAACATGCAGATTGATATTGGTTTCGGCGACATTGTTTACCCGGGGCCAGAACGAGCGGAGCTCCACTGCATGCTGGACGCACCAGCGCCATCATTACTTTGCTATAGTCGCGAGAGCGCCATTGCCGAAAAGTTTGAAGCCATGGTGTCACTCGGAGAATTCAACAGCCGCATGAAGGACTTTTACGACATCTGGCTCTTGTCTCGTCAGTTTGATTTCGAATTCGATCGGTTGGCCGAAGCAATCAGACTGACGTTCCAAAAACGAGACACTGAATTGGCTGAACCAATCGATGCATTTTCGGAGGCTTTCATCACTTCACGCCAACCGCTATGGACCGCCTTTCGCAAACGCCTCAAGCAGGAACATCTTCCAGAATCTTTTGCACAGATAACGTCTGAGATAGAAGCTTTCATCGGACCGATTATGAAACCAAGAACAACCGCCAGTAGTTGGCCCGCTGCAGGGCCATGGTCCTAAAACGGCACTCCTACTTTCTTAATTCCTTCCGAATTCGGATCACAAGATAAACCAGTGTAGCCACCCCAACGAGGATACCCACAGCGGCATTAACACCGTCCAAGATGGCGGTGGCTCCCGTTCCTGCAGTGCCGATCCATGCGGGTCGTAAATCAATGATCTGTTCGTAGATGCGTCTCATTTTGCGAATTAAATTGATTTAGGCCGATCGCGGCCTTCGCCAAGGCTTCGGCTGGCAAGCAAGCCATGCAGACATTAAGAAACCAATTCATGGCTTGGTCGAAATCGTCCATTACTCGCGTCTCCTTTTTGAGCTTTTTGTCAAAGGTTTAGAGCTTTACACCGATCGACTCCGAGTGACCCAATATCAGATAGTCATCAAAATTTCCTAGCGCGCAGGGCGCAGCCCAAGCAATTAACGATTCCACAGCGCGAATGCGCGAGCTTGCTGCGCAAGCGGGATGGACAACCAAAAAAAGGTTCATCGTCGATTAACGGGTAAGGCAGTGATCTATGTTGGGAGCGTTGGATTTGCTTGTTGCTCGTGGGAGGGACGACCTCCGTGTCGTCCGCTACCGATGCGTGAGAGTCTGGCGGAATTATCAGCTCTTGGAGACTCTTGGATTTTCATGTAGGTTCCAACGTGCCCGTGGTCGACACGGAGGTCGACCCTCCCCGGTAAATGACGAAGAGCCAAAAAAAGCCCGCCACGGCGGGCTTTTCAAGTGGTGGCCAGACCCAGACTAAGAGCAACGCTCTTGCGCGCAGGGCGCAGCCCAAGCAATCAACCATTCCACAGCGCGAACGCGCGGGCTTGCGTAGCAAGCGGCATGGACAACCACAAAAAAGCCCGCCGTGGCGGGCTTTTCAAGTGGTGGCCAGACCCAGAATCGAACTGGGGACACAAGGATTTTCAGTCCTCTGCTCTACCGACTGAGCTATCTGGCCATACTTGAGAAAGGCGGCATTAAGTGTGCGCGCTT
>Ga0228626_1001028_pt1 | contig 11484 bp, 8 predicted proteins | sample 31DmetaG_FD_183028 | JGI IMG/M metagenome (GOLD analysis project Ga0228626, IMG submission 183028) | Seawater microbial communities from Monterey Bay, California, United States - 31D | ecosystem: Environmental > Aquatic > Marine > Coastal | place: USA: California | collected 2016-10-26
TAACATGCCACTCGGACGACCACCTCCGGCATTCTCACCATAGGCAAGTTCCGCGGGGATCCAAAAACGGCGTTTCTCTCCGACCACCATCAATTGTAGCCCCTCAGTCCAGCCTTTGATCACGCGGTTGAGCGGGAAACTTGCTGTCTGACCACGCTGCACCGAGCTGTCAAACAGCTGACCATCGGTGGTCCAGCCACTATAGTGTACCGTCACAGTATCGGCAGCAGCAGGCGACTCTGTGCCTGTGCCTGCTTGGAGCACATTAGAGGCGAGGCCTGTTACTGTAGTCTCAGCATCGGTTGGGATGCTATTTAGGTTGGCTGGTGTTTCAATTTCCATGCGACTTGTATCTGCCAAGTCACCATTTAGGGTCAATCGAATTCCGCAGAATTTAAGACCAAACTGCTGCCGCGTATTTGTGTCTCTTTAAAGTCAGCCCACCGCCTAATCCAACGCCATTTCCTGATCAATCGTAGTCAGGCGTCGCTGCTTGGCGCCAAGTCTAGGAATGCAGGCAATCAATGCCTTGGTGTAGGGATGCTGCGGCTCATTCAACACCACATCTACGGCGCCTCGTTCGACGATCTCGCCCCGGTACATGACCATCACTTCATCGGCGAACCCTTTTACAATACCGAAATTATGAGTGATCAGTACAATACTCATCCCCAGCTTTTGACGTATCTCGCGCAGCAGCTCAATAATCTGCGCCTGAATGGTCACATCGAGGGCAGTGGTGGGCTCATCGGCAACCAGCAGCTTGGGCTCGCAGGCCAGCGCCATCGCAATCATCACCCGTTGCTGCATACCGCCACTCATCTCGTGCGGATAAGCGTTGTAGCGTTGCGCCGCATCACGGATTCCGACCAGTTCAAGCAACTCAATCACTCGCGCCTTCAGGTCGGTGATGTCGGGACGGTGTAATTCTACTGCCTCGGCAATCTGGTAACCGACTGTAAACACTGGATTCAGGGATGCAGATGCCTCTTGGAAAATATACGCAATCCCACGACCCCGCACATTCCGGATCGCTTCGCGGTCCATGGCTAAAACATTCTTGCCCTCAAACAAAACCTCACCACTGACAGTGCAGCTAGGCGACTCAGGTAAAAGACGTGTCAGCGCCATACAGGTCACACTTTTACCACTGCCGCTCTCGCCGAGGATCGCCACAGTCTGACCGCCGCCATCGATCGAAAAATCGATACCATGCACGACTTGATTGGATTCACCTCGCGAGTGAAAGGCGATCTTCAGATCAGAAACTTTAAGTAATTCGGGCATCTCAAAAAGGGACCTTCAACATCCAGGATTGGATGAACGGGGTCGACTGTTATTTTAAATCAATCAGCAAACAGCCTCAGCGGGTTTTCATAGTAGGGTCGACAATATCGCGTAGCACATCGCCCAACACATTGTAGGCAATCACAGTCAAAAAGATCGCGGCGCCGGGAGTTAGCAGCCACCAGAAATTCAAATAAAACACCTTCACGTCCTGCGCCTGCGAAAGCATCAGCCCCCACGATGCCGATGGTTCTTGGATACCTAGCCCGAGGAACGACAAGGCCGCCTCACCCAGTACATACCCGGGGATCGACAGAGTTGCCGCAACGAGCAGATAGCTCACCAGGTTCGGCAACACGTGCCGACGCAAAATCACAAAGGAACTTTGCCCCATACTCTCAGCAGCCATGACATATTGATGCTGACGGATAGACAGCGTCATGCCACGCAGCACTCGTGCCGTGCCCGCCCAGCCGATTAGTGACAAAATAATCACAATCACAAAAAACATCTGATCCGATGCGAAATGCGGTGCCAGCGCTGAGCGCAACGCGAGCAACAAATACAAGCCCGGCATCGCCATCATAAATTCCACTAGCCGCATCGCACAAAAGTCGAATCGACCACCAAAATACCCACTAAAGCCACCGACCAAGAAGCCCAGCGACGTAGTAATGGTGATCCCCAGCAGACCAATAAAGAGCGACACCCGGGCACCAAACAGCAACCGCGAAAATACATCGCGTCCAGTCGAGTCACTACCGAGCAAGTACATCCGCCCCGCCAGATCGGGAAGCGTCAATAAATGGCGATCCGTCTTGAATAGTCCCAGCAACTGATACTCAAAACCACGCCCAAAAAACTCGACAGGATAGCCCTGCCCCTCAATCGCCTCATAGCGCGCTTCGCTGGGATCAACCAATTCATACGCCTGTACTTGCAAACCGCCGTCAGCAAAGAAGAAGCCAGTAGGTGGATGATAAGTGCGTTCTAAGTCCTGCAAATTGGTCGGATACGGCGAAAGGAAATCAGCCAAGATGGCACTCAGGTAGAGCAACACCAGTACACTGGCAGCCGCTAGGCCCAGCGGACGTCTCAACACTTGTTTGATCATTCCCCAAAACATACTGTTATTGCTTCGCCTCCAAGCGGATCCGCGGATCCGACCACGCCAATAATATATCTGCCAGTAAATTACCTAGTACTAGCATTGTGCAGCCCATCATCACCGCCGCTAGTACTACGAATTGATCTTCCCGCAAAATCGACTGGTACATCAACTGCCCCAGTCCAGGATACTGCAGCACAATTTCAACCATCAGAGCACCGCTCAACAATCCGGAAAAAGCAAAGCCAAAGGCACTCACTAGCGGATTGATCGCATTACGTAACGCATGCTTAAACATCACTATAAATTCGCGCTGTCCCTTGGCTCGCGCAGTGGTTACAAAGCCAGCGCGTATCGTATCCAAAAAGTTGGCACGCATGATCCGCATGATACTTGCTATGGAACCAATCCCCAGCGCCACTGTGGGTAATATCAAATGATGCGCGCGGTCTAACATCTGCTCAAACCAACTCATATATTCATATTCGATCGAAGTCGCGCCCCCCATTGGAAACCAACCGGTCTGTGCGGCAAAGAAAACCAATAGCAGCGCCAGAAAAAATTCTGGAATCGATAGCGCCGCATATGCCAAACCGGCAGAGATGCGATCAAAGATTGAGTCTTTGTAAATCGCCGCCAATACCCCCAGCGGTATAGCAATGGCCCAGGAAAAAACAAAGGCACACAGCGACAATAAGAAGGTGGCAAAAATGCGCTGCCCAATCAAATCACTGACCGGTAATTTGTATGCCCACGAATGCCCGAGATTACCCTCAAATACATTGCCCAGCCATTTCACGTACTGTACATACCAAGGCTGATCCAAGCCGAATTCGACCTCAATCGCGGCAATTAACTCCGCTGGCACATCACGCTGTGCACGCACTGGCGTTAAAAAATCGCCCGGTGCCAGGCTCATCAAAATAAACACCAGCATGGTGATACCAAACAGCAATGGAATGAGGGTCAACAGGCGCCGAATAATAAAAGCAATCATTCGTCCACCTCCGCCCATAAAGATTCAAGGTTCCAGGTCACGCCACCAAGTGCAGTCGGCTGGATATTTTCCCAACGGTTACGGTAGCCAACATAATCTTTGGCACTGACCAAGAAAATCATCGGCTGCTCTTCAGCCATGATTGCCTGCACTTCAAAGAAGTCAGCCTTGCGCTTCTCGACATCAGTATGCCGCCCAATCGATCGCATCAGCTCATCGATTCGCGCCTCCCACTGTGTGCTAGGCGCGGCCTGCTGCGGATTGGTGAAATGCAAGCGCCCACCGCTCATCAGGATATCTTTACCCGCATACGGGTCGGGCGCACCACCGCCGAGCCCGAGCATACAGGCCTCGTAGTCAAACGAATCTGAGGTCTTGTTAATGATGGTATTAAAATCCAGAAACTGCAGCTCTACCTCGATCCCGAGAGCCGCCATATTTTCCTTAAACACCGTGGCCATCTCCACCCGCAGACCGTTGTTCGAATTGGTCATCAGCGCAAACGCCACCCGATTGCCTTCAGCGTCATATAGATCCTTGCCGCGGTATTCAAAGCCCAACTCTGCAAACAGGGCGCGTGACCGATCCGGCAGGAAGCCATATTTGCGAATCTGATCATTGTACCAGAACTTACGCTTTGGCGAGACATAGCCGTGCAAAATATCGGCCCGATTGAAATACACACCGCGAATAATTCCCTCGCGATTGATCCCATACGAAATTGCCTGCCGAAAACGTTTATCATTAAACCATGCGAATTTATGCGGCGCTACGTAGGGCTGATCGTCAGCACGTTGGCCCGGGTTGAGATTGAACCAAATAAAATTAGTAGTACTCGAGGGTCCCATATCCAGAATCGTATAATCAAACCGCGCTTCGCCCCGCTTCACCCAAGCCACATTGTCCGGCGCGATTGATTCGAAATCTGTTAAGCCCTGTGCAAATGCCACATTACTACTATTTACGTCCTGTACAATTTTGGTGATGATACGCTCCACATAGGGCAAACGCTGCCCGGCGCTGTCGATCTTCCAGTAGTTGGGATTACGCTTAAACACGATCCGCTCACCCGGACGATAAGACTCGAGCACAAACATATTCAACCCGACGATCTTCCATGGCTCTTGAATCGCCGTATCCACACTCCATTGATCCATGAGTGTGCCGTCTTCGAAGGCTCCCTGCAGAATGTGTTTGGGCAAAAGCTCCACACCACCACCGAATAATAAAAACGGCGCATACACCTCCGGCGTGGTGAAGCGCACAGTATAATCGTCCAATAGCTCCACCAGAGGCTCTTGGCCGTTGATCATCTGCCCGAAGGTAGAACGCGAATTATAACGGTATTGGAACGTACCATTCTCAGTACGCAGTGGCTCACCAGTCACAGGATCCCTCTCCTTGGCAAAAAAAGTCCCCCAAGTGAACACCACATCCTCGGCTGTAAACGGCTGCCCATCACTCCAGTGCACCCCACGACGCAAATGAAAGGTGTACTGTAAATTATCCGCCGAAATATCCCATGACTTGGCTAAATTCGGAATCACCGCGCCCGTCTCCGGATCCAAGGTAATCAAACTATCTAAAATGCGACCGATCGCAGCCGAACCAGCGGCAGACTCATTCACCAAGGGATTCAGCGTGGCCAGATCACCGGGGATCGTTTCCACTACAGTAGCGCCATGGACACCGACTGCAAATGCTGCGACCTTCGCATCTGCAGGAATCGCCGCTACGACTGCTTGCGGGTGCTCTACCACCGGATCACAACCAGTGGCGAGTAACACTGAAAACCCCACAGAAAAGAGGGCTCGCAGCGTCGCAATAGATCGGAAATTTGAAAATGCCATGGAGTGTCTGCTTAACAAACTGCACTTGCCAGTTTGTTCAACGTTTTTGTAGCTCAAATCATCGCAGTCTCGACCGTCAGCGTCCTACTTCAAGCAACGGCTTGACAATGTACACGCGTTCACCTAAACAATTGAACACTATGAAAGATTTAACCACTCGGCAGCAAGAAATCCTCACTTTCATTGAGCACTACGAATGGCGCAACGGCTACTGGCCAAGCATTCGCGAGATTCAGGAAAAATTCGAATTCAAGAGTACGAATGCCGTGATGGGCCACCTCCGCGCGCTCGAGAAGAAGGACATGATCGAGCGTATCCCTGGCCAAGCCCGCACTTTCCGAATTAATCGCCCAGACGCCCCTGAAGCGCTAGAGATCCCTGAAGATGCGACTGAAGTCGTCGACATTCCTATCGTGGGTGATATCGCGGCCGGTTATCCCGACCGCGTTGAGCCCGCGGGTGAAATCGGTCGGCTACAGGTCGATATTCAAAGTGCTGGCTTTTCCAGCCGCCGTCGTAGCTTTGCCCTTCAAGTGCGCGGCGAAAGCATGGTCGATGCTGAAATCTACGATGGCGACATGGTAATTATCGAACCACGCGAGGCCTACGATGGCGATATTGTTGCCGCTCTGATTGATGGTGAAACCACTCTTAAACGCTATATTCAAAAACCGGGTGAGCCGCCTTATCTCAAGGCAGAAAATAAGTTTTACCCAGAGCTCTACCCTGTCAATGAGCTCTGCGTACAAGGGGTAGCGAAAGCCGTGGTACGTAGTTTATAACATTTGCTGCTGCATCGGTGAATGGTGCAATCTCAGCATCTCTTTGTTTGAGACTTGAGGCGCACGAACTATTTCGGTTATCACATCATCATGCCTATAACTTTTGATCATACTCGTATTCGTGTTTCTAACCTCGATCAGTCCATCGACTGGTATTGCCAAACCTGCGGCTTTGAAGTGCAGCGCCGCACTGACAAGTCCCCTTCTGGCAATCAGCTTGCTCACTTACAAATTCCTGGTAGTGCGCATAATCTCGAGCTGACACACTCCCCCGACTACGAAGTCAAAGTACCTGAAGATCTCGTGCACACTTGCATCCGCGTAGATGATATTATCGCTTATTGCGAAATGCTCGAAGTCCTAAACCTTGAGCTCGATTTATGGCCAAGCAACTGGCGCGAGAAATTCAAAGATGGCAAAAAGATGGCGTTTATTACCGACCCCGACGGCTACGAAGTCGAAATTCTAGAGCACTTGTAGAGCGTGCCACCTGGTGCAAGATCGGCTGGAGCATTGCGGATGGGTGGCATGTGTGCCACGACACCTAGCGCTTTCAAAGAGTCGTCTACCGCATTGCGTATGGTTTCGAGGCATCAGCAAATAAACGCGCTGATCCACGTAGCACTGACATAAAAACGGTCGCCCTCGAAAAGAAGGCGACCGCAAATACATTCAAAGATCAACTAAGCTCTACCAGAAAACTACATACAAAGCGACAGTCGCCACACAGATGACGATACCCCAGATCAGTGCGCTCTTTGAAGAGGTTAGATCCATCGTGGTATTGGTTTCAAAGATCACGGCCTCTTGCTTAGAGATCAGTCCATAAACAGTCATAATCGCTAGCACTATAAGAAGCGAATAAGACATACTGTATAAAAAGTGCATCTCTGGGAATTTGGTGGTCAATATTCCATAGATAATCGGATTTGCCAATAAGCCCAGGACACCAGCCCACTTGCCAGAAGTGCGATTTAGCAGACCATATATAAATACTGCCAAAATACCGGTTGAAACAAAGCCTTGGAACTTCTGAATGAAGTCAAAGACACTGGTATGATTCACCAGCATCGGCGCAACAAAGCAGCCGATCACAACAAAGATACCGATGAAGATTCGGCCCATAGAAACCAGCTTGAATTGAGACGCCTTCGGGTCGATATAGCGCTGATACACATCCATCGTTAGCAGCGTCGAAGCCGCATTGAGTACCGCCGCCAAGGAAGATACAATCGCCCCCAACAAGGCAGCGACCACAAACCCTAGAATACCGACATTTTGAGGAATCAAACGAGTAATCAATAATCCTAGCGCCGAATCATATTTATAAGCTTTAAGAGCCACAGATTCACCAGCCACACCATCATTACGCTCAAGTACAGTCGCATTATATACTTCAACTTCCTGCGCCTTTTCTGGATTTCCAACTACCCATTTCGGATCCATCGTAAATACAGTCGTAGATGTGGGGTCTGCGATGGCTTCATTGTATGCGGCCATATAGTCACCTGCATTCTTCTCCATATCACTACTGTAAAGATTGAAAGCGATGATGCCTGGAATCACAATTACGAACGGAATCAACAACTTAAGACCAGCAGCCAGCACTAGCCCTTTTTGTCCTTCTGCGAGTGATGCAGAACCTAGAATGCGTTGTGTAATATATTGATTAAGGCCCCAGTAGTAGAAATTTGGAATCCAAATACCTAAGAGTAGAATCGGCCATGGCATTGCAGGATTACTCCCCATATGCATCGCGGGCTCATTTAAAGTGCTGAACTTATCAATGACCCCTGCACTTTGATCGACGGTTGCGCTGGCCCCCGTAGAGGTTACCAAGTTGATGACATCGGCCGCTCCCAATGCATCAAATGCAAAGTATGTAATCACACCACCACCGATGATGAGCGCAGTTCCTTGGACTAAGTCAGCCCATGCACAGGCCTTCAAGCCACCAAAGGCCACATACACCGCAGCGATCAGTCCCAACGCCCAACAACATCCGGACAGTGAAAGTATGATATCATAAGAAACCATCAACTCCTTCAATGTCAGCGCGCCTGCATAAATTACACCAATCAGACTCACACCAATCAGAATCAACATCATTGAAAGCGTCATAAACAAACGCGCCCAGTGGTTGTAACGAACCTCTAGAAACTCGGGAATAGTCGTAATCCCTGTCTTCAAGAAATACGGCAACAATACAAATGCAACGACGACCAATGTCACTGCCGCGATCCACTCCCAACTAGAAACCGACAATCCTTGCAGGCCTGCGCCTTGACCGGACATACCAACGAATTGCTCCGCTGAAATATTTGCCGCAATTAGGGAAAATCCAATTAACCACCATGTGAGGCCACGCCCCGCAAGGAAGTAATCTGCCGCCCCATTGTCTCCATGAGTTTTCTCACCTTTAGATTTATAAAATCCAACAGAAAGGACGAGTAATATGAATGCTAGAAATACTGCAATATCAACGATACCGAAACTAAGATGTTCCATAATTTTAGGTTATTTTATTTGGTTTAATTAGGGCGAATGCCACATGGGACAACACTCAGCGTAGACCTCACAAGCAGTACATCATCAAATAATACCAGAGAGGAAGGCTAGAAATGAACTCTGAGCGAAAAGAGAAAGGTAGATGCAATGCACATCATCCGCGTTTGCAAGTTCAGAATATCCGCGGCGATCGCTCATATTAGATCCTTTTCTGCGCAAAAAAGGATCTAAGAGGTATTACGCCAAAAGATCCTTAATATCATCCAAACTGACCTTGGCATTCGCAGCTTCGCTTTCTTCAAACAATTCTTTGAGCAGCACAGCCTTCTTTGCCTGTAACTCGAGGACCTTCTCCTCAACGGTATTCGCCGCGATCAACTTAATACTTGTCACCACTTTTTCTTGCCCGATGCGGTGCGCGCGGTCGGTCGCCTGCGCCTCCGCAGCAGGATTCCACCACGGATCATAGTGTACCACTGTATCCGCACCAGTTAAATTCAAGCCAGTGCCACCCGCTTTGAGTGAAATCAAGAATACCGGAATGCTTTCATCTGCATTAAAGCGATCACAGACTTCGAGTCGGTTCCTGGTCTTGCCGTCGAGATAGCTGAATCTGTGCCCCTTCTCGGTCAAATGCTGCGCAAGCAATTTAAGCGCCGTAACAAAGGATGAAAACACAAGGATGCGGCTGCCTGCATCGACACACTCACCGAGCACTTCATCGAAGGCGGCCAGTTTGGCCGAATCAGCGGCTGGAAATGCGTCGTCAATTATTCGCGGATCCACACAAGCTTGGCGCAAGCGGAGCAATTCTGTAAAGGCGGCAAACTGGACGCGCCCTGCATTGGCACCTGCCATCTCCATATTAAAAATCTCACGCCGCGTTTTTTCGAGCGTCTCATTATAAAAACTCATTTGCTTCGAGCCAAGTGCGCAGAAAAAGGTCTTTTCGATCTTATCCGGCAACTCTGGTGCGACTTCTTTCTTCGTGCGTCGTAAAATATAAGCCGCTGCCCGCCGAGTCTGGCGCTGCACATGCCAGGCGCGCTCTTCCTGCGAGAGTTTACCCGTCGCTTTGGTCAAATAACCAGGCATTAAAAACGAAAACAACGAAAGCAAATCATCCAACGAGTTCTCCACCGGTGTACCCGTTAACAAGAATCGCCCTTTACTGTGAAGACGCGTGAGCGACTTGGCATTCTGTGAGCGACGATTCTTAATATGCTGCGCCTCATCCCCAACGATAACTGACCAATCCATCGTCGATAACAATTCTACATCTTGGCGCAAGGTACCATACGAGGTGATGACAATATCTACCTCTTCTAATAAAGCAGGTTCCTTTGCACGCTTAGTGCCATGGTGTTTTAATACCTTAAGTTTGGGCACAAAGCGCCCTGCTTCACGTATCCAATTCTCTACCAAGCTAGCGGGACACACCACTAGTGCAGGAATTGAATTTGTATTTGTTGTGCGGATACATTCGATCAACGCCAATGCCTGTAATGTCTTTCCCAAACCCATTTCATCGGCTAAGATACCCCCTAAGCCATGCCGATACAAATGCCACAACCACGCAACACCTATGCGTTGATAGCTACGAAGTATCGTATCGAATGCCGGACGAATCGGTGCGGCCTCAAGCGCCGCGATTTGTTTAAGCGCTCGACTGCGCGACTGCCACGCTTGCGGCGGTTGCCACCCTTCAACCAGCTCATCAAGCAAATCTTCCACGTCGACTAGCTCCTGGGTATCCAAGCGCTTCGAGAAGCTTGGCGTAAACGGACGGTCCGCTTGACCACTCACAGAGCGTTCGATCGCATGCAAACGCTCGACTGACGCTTGATCCAATAATGTGATCTTCGCGCTCGCTGCGTCGCTCTCAACATAACTGCGTCCGGTGGCAATCGCGCGACGCAAATCTGCTTCGCTGCCCCCTTGATCCAAAGTCACATCAAGCACAAAACGCCCTTCAGTCTCTTTGGTCTCAATATTGAGCTCGGAAAGCTCCACATGCGCCAATTTCGCCTCAAAACTCTCCGTAAAGACAGCAGCCCATTGACCACGGAGCGCCTTCCAGTGTGCTGCTAGGAAATTGAGCGTCTTATGCCGATCACGCACCCACCATTTCCGGTTTGTAGGCTCTAATAGGAAGCCTTCGGATTTTAATATGTTTCGTAACGGTTTAATTGAATTAGAATCACCACCAGCAGGCAACCGAATCGCTAAAAAGTTAGGCGAGCCATCTACAACCACCTTATCTGCAGGATATTGCTCCATCGCATCGGCAACTTCGTTTGCTACTGGATAATCACCAGCGCGCGCTTTCCATCGACTTTGTACGCGCGATTCAGCCATTCGGCGTGGATTCGACTTTGACTTCTCGCGGAGGCTAATCGAATCATTCAGAGTCGGGCGTTTGGGCTCATCTGCGATTGTAACCACAACATCCTGCTCATCTTCACTGGGATCCCAAGCTTGTAGAAACTCATGAACGCCAGGAAGTACCTTACCCTGCCAATCGATTGGTGCATTCGGCTTTTTTAGCCAATAGATTGTTGGCTCCCCCTCTAAGGTAGCTAATAGTCGACGCAAGCGACCGCCAGTCAGTTGTAATAGGCTGGCGAGCTTACCACCACACCAGGATTCGACCAAAGTAAGGGCGGCTTGCTGGGGCTTTGACGCGACATAAGTGCGCGAGGGACTGAGTTGATTCAATGGCAGGATCTGCCGCCCCGCAGCGGCTTCGAGTTTCACCATAATCGCATCACGCTCACTCGCAGCTTCAAAATTCGGTGGTAAAAACACCAGCATACGTAATGCGTCGCCCTCAGTTCCCAGCTGAATTGATTGCACCCCGAGTGGATCTGGCGCTCCAGGCTCAGGCTCTGGTTCAAAATCAGGATGCGGTTGTGCTGCATTGGCCTGCTCTAGTTTCAGAGCTTGGTAATG
>Ga0228626_1001070_pt1 | contig 11234 bp, 5 predicted proteins | sample 31DmetaG_FD_183028 | JGI IMG/M metagenome (GOLD analysis project Ga0228626, IMG submission 183028) | Seawater microbial communities from Monterey Bay, California, United States - 31D | ecosystem: Environmental > Aquatic > Marine > Coastal | place: USA: California | collected 2016-10-26
TTTTATGTTCATTTAGTGTTTCCTATGAAATTGTAACTGTTCTAGTGCCTGTGCCATCCCAAGTTGAGGGCTGTACACCTGCCCAACCAAACACTGTTCTAGTGCCGGTTGTATTAGTCCAAACTGAGCGAGTAGCGTTTGAGGATAAAAGCGTCCCATAACCCTGAACATTCACTGATGTAAAGAAGTTTTGCGCCCTGTTTCCAGACAGCGAAATATAAAACCCCGGGGGAGGGGTATTGTTATACTTAACTGTAATCCTTGCTATAGCCCTTATTGTAGCTCCATCGTAAGTCGTTGGTGATACAGAGCCGTAGGCTGGACCAGCCCCTTGATTAGTTAGAGCGAACGCTGTGTGAAAACCATACCCTACGTGGTAAGCGCCAAACGAACCTGAACCCTCAGTCACCGTAATAGTAATACCAGACTGAGTGCCATAGAAGTCACTAACAGCAATCTCACCAGAAGTAGGAACTGCACCATTAGTCCCTGAAGTGCCTGAAGGTACATAAAGCCCACCAGCATAGTATTCTGAAAGACTAATAGGGTTACTGCCACCAAACTCAGTTTGAATGTCGGATAAATCTAAAGCACCAGAAGTAGGCAAAGCCATTACTTAACCCCTTTTAGCTCATCGATTTCTGCCTTTAACTCTTTAATTGCTTCAATCATTAAGCCCATCATATTGCCATAGGCTACGGTTAAAGTGCCGTCGTCAGTTTCGGTAACTGCTTCAGGTAAGACTGCTCGAACTTCTTGAGCGATAACACCTGTTTGTCTTGGCGTATCAATATCGGTACGGTCAAAGGTGTAACCATTTAGCAAGTCTACTTTAGATAAAGCATTAGCAATAGGCTCGATGTTATCTTTAATCCGTAAATCAGAGTAAGCTGTAACGTTACCTGTTGCTGTGACATTACCAGTTACAGAGATGCCTGATGATGTAACACGCATGCGTTCTGTTTCATTAGTACCAAATATTAGATCACGGCTTGCGCTATTGGTGTATAGATTTGCACCACTTGAATCTAGAGCAATAGCAAAGTTGTAACCATTACCATCAATCTCAAGATGCCCTGTGCCAGAAGCGTTCATGCTGATGTCAGTTTCGTCTTGAATTTCAAGCCTAGACGTAGGCGAACTCGTGTTAATGCCCAATTTGCCATCACTGGTTAGCCTCATTCTTTCACTCAAGGCTGTATCAGTTGTGGATGCTCTCATCGAAAAAGCTAACGCACCAATTGTCCTATCATTGCCGTTGGATAGTAAGCCTTTAATAGCAGCAAAACCGAGAGAGTTTGCTGCATCGCCTTGGGAGCTTGCGAATAAGATTGCCCCGCCTGAACCAGCAGAAGCGTTGTCGTCAGACACTCGCAGCATGCCACCACGAGCACCTGCGTCAGTAAGAGCTGCGGTGGCTTGACCCGAACCAAAAATGTGTTGTTGCGCTCTCGGACTGCTCGTACCAATACCTACATTACCACTACCATCTACAGTAATGTCATCGTGATTAGCTATGCCCAAGTTAGTAAGGGCAGATGATGCGCTGTCTAAGTCAGATAAGTTGTTAGATGCAATTAAAGCACCTGATAGTGAAGCGTAAGCTGCGACCCATGATGAGCCTTCCCATACCTTCATGACATCATTAGTAGTATTAAAATACAGTGCACCAGTTATAAGCGCGTCACCATCATTATCTAATGTAGGATCACTTGCCTTAGCACCTAAGTATCTATCATCAAAGTTATCGTAAGCTGTCTCTGCATTAGTAGCTGATGTAGCTGCGTTACTCTCACTTGTTGCAGCATTAGTAGCAGATGTACTAGCTGCGCTTGCAGAGTTAGCCGCATTGGTTTCTGATGTAGCAGCATTAGATGCGCTTGTAGCCGCCTCAGAAGCCTTTGTAGTTGCAGTTGTTGCACTACTTGATGCACTACTAGCACTAGAGGATGCAGAGCTAGCAGATGAGCTTGCAGATACAGCCGAAGCCGCTGCATTAGTTTCACTTGTGCTGGCATTGGACTCTGAAGTAGAGGCATTGCTTGCTGCTGTTGATGCAGTTGATGCGCTGTTAGCTGCGTTTGTAGCAGAAGTTGCCGCGCTTGTTGCGCTGTTTCCTGCATTAGTTTCACTGGTTGCTGCATTAGTTTCGCTGGTTGATGCGTTACTAGCAGATGTAGCCGCTGCACTAGCTGATGCTGCCGCGTTAGTCTCTGATGTAGCCGCTGATACAGAGTCAACTATTAGGGACCAGTAGGCTGTATTGGTTAAAGATGTGCCTGCTGGCGATGCCTGTGTACAAATATAGACATTGTCTAGTTGGCCTGCACTTGTTGACTTGACCAGATCTCGAACGGAATAACTTATTGTTGTTACCGTGGCATCTGTTCCTTGATACTGACCAATCTCTTGGAAATTTGTAATAGAGTCTCCATCACTGTTCCAACCGATAACATAGTTTGCTGTTGGTGATGGTAGAACAAGTGATGCACCAGATGAGTCAGTAATCGGAAACCGGAATGAGCGATTAATGTCGGCTCTTAATTGTTGAGAAATAAATATCTCTGTATCTTGTTCACGGTTTACTGTCTCGGCAAGTAAGTCACCAGACGTTTGATAGTCTGCTGTTCTAGCAATGCTCACTACCCTTTCAATGGTAATGATGTCGCCAGTTGATGCGCCAGTAACAAGTGTTATAGCGCCGCTATCTTGTGTGTTTGCGCCTGCTACACTGTAATCAGTTGTTAGTGTGAGAATGTCTGCTGTATCGTTAGACTGTTGACCTGCTGGAGTAAGGTACACCTGCAAGTCTACATCCTCAAAGAAAGGAATAGGAAAGTCAAAGACAGTCTGACCGCTTGTTGCAGTATATTGCCGTCTAGGCTCTACATCATTAACTATAATTGTTGTTGCAGACATTTAGTCTTCTCCAGTAATCTGTTTAACAAGTTTATCACTTCCGCGTCTAAGATAAAAAAGATTCTGACCGGGTAACAGTCTCATAAATGCTTTCTTGTCTGACTCGGTCATCTCTCCCTCACCCGTAAGGCCTGATAGAGTTTTAGCCAGATTCCCTGCTGTACCAAAGCTCGGCCCTACGAGGCTCTCAATAACACTTCTTCCTGCCTGCCGACTTGATGTTGTCGTTACATCAGCTAACGATCTAAGACCGAAGTTATTACCTGATACTTTTTCTAATGTATTGTTTACTTCCATTAAAACACCAAGCACGCCAGTTCTATCAATACCTTCTATGATTAAGTTTTCAATATCATAGTTTACTTCCCTGCCAGCGTTCCATTGCTTAAAGATATACGTCATCATGCCCAGACCCATCATAGTAACCAAGCCTTGATATAAATTCGCATCTTGCTTCTGAAGCCCGGCAAGCATGATTCTGTTTTGCGCCGACATGATGAAAGACTTGAACTGGAAAAGCGTTTGCCCCATCTGTGTTGACATGACTATTGGCTTTTCTTGTCCGGGTGTAACAATAACTCGGTTAGTCTCTTGTCTCAATGCGCCAGCCCACAACTGTTCCAACTCAGGGTCATCCCATAAGTGACGGTTTGCAAGCCAGTTACCTTCACTTTTTGTTCCATGCTCTTTGATTAATGAGCCTATTCTTTTTGCTTGCTCGTCATTGATACCAAGTCTTTTCAGCTCTTTAGGTATTCCGCCTGCTACTAAGTCATCTGCTAATCTTGACTGCATAGATATGGCTTGGACAAATTTAACCGCAGTAGTCCATTGATTCATTAAGTTAATGTTGGAGAACTTTCTAGCCCCAGTACTTAGTGCTCTTTCAAACTTAGTACCGCCCCTAGTAACATCTTGTATGTCAGCAATCAGGCTGCCTCTACCATTAATAAGTGAGTCTATAGCTATACCGTAAGATTGGATTTCTCCTAGTAACGGTTTGTTTTTTTCCATTGCATAAGCAAACTTGTCAGCATTGCCAAACGCCTTGCCTAACCCATTTGACATGATTATTCTTGCAAGGTCAGGGACAGATGACGCAACAACGCCACCCATTAGCCTCATGTAGTTTAGATCTCTCGATGCCTTGCCTACTCTATGCCACATATTGTTAGGGTCAAAGTTGCCATGCACATTACGCATACGGTCAACCATAGCTTTTAGGTCCCGAAGGTCTTTGGCTTTAGATTTTTCCAGCTTAGCCCTTGCTTTCTCATTAGGTGCATTTTTGATTAGGATCGCATAGTCATCATTGATTGCTCTGAACTGGTCTTCTAAGTCAAGAGAACCGAATTGAGCTTTGATCTCAATGTCAGGAGCCATATTCATTAGATGTCTTTGAGCTAACAAGTTAATGTCATTCTCTAAGAAGTCCTGAATTAGCTCGTCAGGTATCGTGAACGTTCTAGCTCTGAATGGTGCTGACTTGCCTCTGTTCTCAGGTTTAGGATCAAACCCATCTCCAAGTCTGCTTTTGTCAGAGTATTCAAGCGTTGCGTCAGGGCTAGATATGATTCTGTTTTTTATTTCTTCAGCCCTAGCCTGAAACTCAAGGTCGTCAAAGTCGCCGTACTTGGCATCAAGTATAGCCTTGATAGCTTTTTTCCTTTCCTTTGGAGTAGCACCGTCTCTAGTCTTGAGCTGACCTCTGATCTGATTACCAATCTTAGACGGTAACGCAGCTATAACTTCATCAATCTTAAAGTTAAGAGAAGCCTCTCTATCAACTCTAGCTTGCAAGTCAATCTCCAGCTTTTCTATTTCGGCTTTTAGGCCGCTAACTTTATCTGCTGCTGCGTTTAACTGGTTTCTAGTTTTAACATTAAAGCTACCTGCTTCACGTTGCTGCCCCTTCTTGCCTTTCTCTGTACCTCTTAGCTTTTTCTTTTCCTCGGTGAGCTTTCTATTTATTTCTTTTAGCTTATCTTGCAGCGGCTTGATGCCACCTCGTTTTCTGGTCTTCTGTTGTTCAGCCCGAAGCGTCTCTATTTGACCTTTTATTTTGACCTTCTCTGCCTCTAGCTTGGGAACATCACCCTGTCTTTGTTTTCTAAGCTCTATTGCTCTATTGTATTGGGATTCATTTTCATTGCGTAGCCGCTGTAAGTCACCTTCAGCTTTCTTCAGTTTAGCCGTCTTTGAGTCTAAGGTTTTTTGGTTTGACTCTAAGGCCTTGGTCACGCCCTCTGCCTCATCGACAACAAGAGCAAGTTGAGATTGGTAATTTAACTTCTTGTCGTTCTCAGCCTGCAAGAATTTAGTTACAACATCAGTAAACGTTTCGCCGGCAGCATTTGTTTGACCCATTATAGCTTCAACATTGTAAACTCTGTTGCGGTAATACTTAGATGTTTCAGTTATTACATCTTCGTCCAGAAGCTCAGCCTTTATGCCAGCCTTTTTTAATGGCTCATAGAATTGCTGTCTCCATGCGCTTGCTGCTTTCTCGATAAGGTCATCATCTGAGCCTTGAGATACAGCTCTACCTACCAGCTCGTCAAACTCTCTCTCACCAAGTATTCTGTCAGATAGCCCCTTGCCTTCACGCTCAAGGTACTGAGTGTAAATGTCCTTATGTGCTTTTGCTGCATTAAAGAACAAGACGTTATATTGTTGTATTTTATTTTCTACTGATATGACGCTTCCGCCATCAACCTCAAGAATACTATCAACTAACTCTTGCTGTAACTTTCTTACGGATTTTGATTCTGATACGGCTGTTCTTGAGTATGGATCAAAAGGCATCTTACTCAATATCCATTTAACAACCTTGCCTTTTACCTCGCCACCACTAGCGAATGTTTGTGTTGGATCGGTTACTATTCTTGTCTCTGCTGCACCGGCATCCTTTATCTGGTCCGTGCTCAGTATGCTTAGCTCACCTTTCTCATGAAAATTCATTGTGTCAGTAAGCTCTTTCTCAAACCTCTCTACTTGTTTAACATGCGCCCTCGCAAAAGGAATACCAAGAACGCCACCAAGTAATCCACCAGCAGCAACATTTAACGCTGCTTCTTGACCAGTCCTAGTTATTTGTTGGTTTAGCAAGATTGATTCCTGAGCACCGATAACCCCAGCCTCCAGCCCGGCTATAACACCAGCACCTTTTAGGTATGACTTTCCAATGTTAGCAGCCCGCAAGACCTTGCTTGCTCCCAGTATTGGGACAAGGTTTATTGGCTCCAGCAATGTTTGTGATATTAATGTCGCAGTAAAGGCATAACCGGGGCTGGCATTTAATATCTCTCTGTCTCTTTGCTCCATTGCAAAGTTTTCTCTAAGAAGGTTAAGCTCAGTGACATTGTTTGTGCCTGTTATTGCTCGCTTTCTAAAAGAGTCATTCTCAGCCTCAGCCTTAGTCATCTCCTTAAATGCGTTATAACCCTCATCCCTTTCCCCTTCACCAAGACCTGTATTCTTAGAAAAAAAGTTTCCTAGTGTTGTGTCTTGCCTAATAGACGCTCCCACAACTGTGGCAAAGTCAGGGCCGCCCTTAGCAAAAGGTAGATCCGCTACCTTTGGAACTTGCTTATTATTTTTTGTAACGATAGGCATTATTGGGTACCTAGAAGCGGATTGTCAGACTCAAGCGCATATAGCTCATACTCTTGCTTTGTTAATGTTTGCTTAATCATTTCTTCAGAAACCTCTCCAGCGTTAAGCATTCTTCTTGCTTCTGATTCAGCTTCCTGCTCTATGCCTGCTTTATTAGTTATGCCTAACGGGCCAACCTTACTGCCAGCATTGTCTTTTGCAATCACATCAGTGAGTGTTTGTATAATTTTTTCATCAATTCTTTCTTTCGCCTCTGCGCTTAAAAATTGGCTTTGTCTTATTTCAGATGTCAGTGATGGTTTGTATGTTACCGCTTCATTGCTGTCTTTGAATGGAGACTCGCCTTTTTGCATCTGCTCTCTAGCGTGTGCTATCGCTTTATCTTTAATGTCTTTAGGGAGTTTGCCTACTGACATTTCACCTTCTGCAACTTGAGCTAAAACATCTAACTCTTTCTCGTTCAATCCGGGAACAATTAGCGGAATTAAGACATCCCTACCATTAATCTCAAAACCGGCAGAAACTTCAGACATTACTTTGCCACTAGGCAAGTCTATTAAGCCTAGCCAGCCCTCACCTTTAGGTGTGCCATCCTCTCTGTAGCCGTAATCAGCCACCAAAGAAACCGGCCCCTCATCAGTAAGCTTCATAATTTGATATACTGGCGCACCACTTATAGGGAAAAACTCATTATCCTCACCGGGTATCGGCACTAGAATAAAGTTTCTAGCCCCAGCAGCGTCAGTAGGAGTATCAATTTGACCTAAATCATAAAGCCCTTTCATAAAGTCTTTTTGTACCCAGTCACCAGTGCCGTCAATGGATGTGTAGGCGGCAACAGCACTAGGAGCTTGATACATAACATTGCCATTAAACTCTGCATATTCTGAGTTAATTTTCTGTAAAGCGTTATCTCTTGCGAAATCTAAAGTTGCACCATCATTGACGACACGGTTGCGAACTAATGTCTCGAACCTTTGTGTAATTATTGCCTCGTCAATTAACGCCCCATCCATGTTACCCTTAATCCAGTCACGATTGTCGTCGGCTGTTTTGTCGCTTGAGTATTGCTTGCCTCTATAGTCGATGGCCGCATCATCTTTTACTGTAGATTTTCTTGCGTAATCAATCGCTTTTTGAGGCGGCTCTCCGGCCTCTATGTTGGCTACTATTTGTGAGGCATAAGCGAGCTGGTCTCCCTTGACTACGTCGTAACCGTTAAGGCCTTTGCTTAGGTCTGTAATTATTTTGGCTGTCTCAGCGGCCTCAGCAGGATTTTTATTAACTAACTTGTTATTTAGGATGTTAGTTATTAATGATGGGAATTTTCCCGTTTTAGTAAACAAGTTTTTAGCTAGCTCAATCTGTTGTTGCTGATCTATCTGCTCCACTGATTGACCAAAATAGACGTCGACATCTTCTTGCGAAGGCTTGACTGGAACATTGTTTTCGTCCACAACAATTGTGCCATTTAAAATGCTAGTAATGTTTGCATTGCTTTGATCAGTTTCCCGTTGTTCCTTTAGTTCTTCTCCCGCATCTTTAGCTTTCTTTTCAATGGCGGTCATTTGTTTATCTATTAAAGATCTATATTTGTTTCGCGCCTGCATCGCTCCCTTTGCAGTAGAAAGATCACCAAAAAGACCAGCATTGTAAGCAGAGTCAACACTAGATTCCCATGCGTCATAATCCTCCTGCACTCTGTCGGCTTGTAACTCAATGGCTATAACTTGCCTAGATGTTTGGTTTAACAGATTAACCCTGTCTTCGTCTTTTTTTGCATTAAGAATTGTGTTCTCTGCTTTGAGTCTTTCAGTTATACTTTCAACCACATCATCTGTAAGACCAACAGTCGTCTTGTTGCCGTTCTTGTCAACTGTAGTTATGTTTTGAGCCTTAGTCGCTATCTCCGCAATATAAGCATCGCCTCGCCCTTGAGCGTAAGCCTCTCTAAAGCCGCCAACATATCCTGCTGTCAGTCTTTTTGTTTGATAGTTTTTGATAAAATTGTCTGCCATTTCTGGATCGTACTGGCCTATCTGATCTGCCGCCGAATAGATTGACTCTTCAGCTTTAGCTAGTACTTCTTCATCTCCATTAGCTACTGCCTCCATAGCAGTGTTAATGTCTGCTTGAACTTTTTGCTGTATATTGGACACGGCGACACCAAGCTCAGCCGAGTCTTTTTCTATTTGCTTCTTACCTACGCGCGGAACAGCATAGCTGTCAAACTCATTAGCAAGGTAAGATCTGATTGATGGGTCAGCCAGCTCTAAAGCCTTGCCTTTCATCGTACTAAGAGATTTCTGGAAACCCTCAACATCAAGGTTTGAGTCAATCTCTGCTTTGTCTATCTGACTTCTGAACTGGTTTATAGCAGCAGACTTATGCCCTTCTAACACAATGTCGTTGTACACTTGCCCAACTTTTGTCCAAGAGCTTTTTAACTCTGGAGCTTGAGCAGTAACATCAACCTTGTTAGCCTCCATAATCGCATTATCTGTAACCAGTTTCTCGTACACGCTGGCACCACGATTAGCCCACTTCTGTATAGTAGCGGCGCTCGTCTGTAATGCTTCAGCTTCAGCAGCTCTAAGATTACCGATGCTTCTTATGTTAGCTTCTTCTTTATATTCCATCTATGTGTCCTATATGTAATCGAATCTAACGTTGCCAGAAGAAAAAGTAGTGCCCGGACTTATAGTGCCAGCAGATGTTGTTATATTTTGCGTAGAACCCAAGCCCGGCTTCTGAGCAGGACTACCCATAGAAAACCCTGTTTGAGCCAATGTCATAGCCATATCTGCAACACCTTGATACTTGGCAGACTCAGCCCTAAACTTAAACGCTTCCCTTTGTCTCTGAAAACCTTTCTGAATAGATGCTCCGATAGCATCTGACTGTAATTGGTCTCTGCGGTAATCGTCCATAGACTTCAACTGCAAAGCCTCTACAGTTGTACCTCTAACGCCAGCCGCACCTGCACCAGCAGTTTGAGCTGCAAGAGCCGTTAGCAACCTCTCTCGTCTTATGTTGGACTCTTCTTTAGACTTCAGCTTCTCAATGTACTGTTGCTCTTTAACGCCCTCTTCTGCGGCCTCCATAGCCGCTTCCTGCTGAGCTGATGCCTTAGCTGATTGAGACAATGAATATGCTGCCGTAGCTACAGCAAGAGTTGTACCTACTGACACCGTAACGCCACCCACTGTAAACGTTGTCGCTAGTATCTCCATTACGCTAACTCCATCTCTATTGTTAATGATAATATCGTCATAGGCGCAGGAACTTCTTGCGTCAGTGTTACCTGAGCCTCTTTAGTCCAGCCTAATAGATACATGTCTTTTTTGCCTGTGTATGGTTGAACAGTGTTGTCCAAAACGTTCTCACCAAAAGCCCTAAATGGGACTATATTACCATTTATAGTCAAAGCTGTTGTGTCTTGAACAAAAGCACTACATTTAACTATTCTTTTATTGGAACTTAAATCGTAGCCTACACCAACATCTTTTTCGACGGGCATCGTCTTGACTGTTGGCGTGAAGAACAATCCTACCTCAGCAGAGTTTTCCGCCACTCTTGATAACGTTATACTTCCGCCACTAGGTGTAGCGTTAGATAAGACATTACCGTCAGCCCGTACTCTGCACTCTTTGCCGTTTAGGTGGCCTAGCCCAGTTAGTGTTGCTGACGCAGGGCTATCATAATTAACAGAAGAGTCCATTACAGAGTCGCTATCTAGCTTTTCTACATAGTACTTATCTACGCCGTCTATGTTTCTTTTTATAACAAAATAAATATCATCGACAAGCCTGCATACATTAAGGAATAAACCGTCAGTATCCCATGTTGTCCAGCCAGCTACTTCTTGTGCTCTAAGAGTATTAAATACTGCCATTGTGCCGTCGTTGTTTACGATATAAACGTAGTTGGCATCCTCGCTTGATGTACCTACAGATACAGCCATGTCAACAGGCTGATTAAGAACTGAAGGCGATAACAGTGACGTTGTTTGTGATAGATATGCTTCTTCAGCAAAGCTAAATACAAACTCTCTAAGAGCCTTGCCTGTTCGCTGAACATATATTGTTGCCCCATCAATTACTTTAGGTTGTATTTTTGATGAACCATAGCCAGTTTGTCTCTTAAATGCAACATTGCTTGGAGTTATTGGTGACTCATTAACATAGAACTCAGCGCCAGAAGTAAATACTTGCAAGTCGCGGTTAGAGAAGATGGCTCTAATTTCATCAAACTGATCAACGTCTAAAGTTACATCAAGTGATTGATCGTCTCTTAGTTTGCCGGGGTCAAAGTTAAACAAGTCGTTTACCCTGCTGCCCCATATAGTTATAGGTTTTTGAGTTGAGCCGCCAAACCATAATCGACCTTCATGGAATGTTATTGTTTTTGGCCAACCTCTAGTGTTAGACCATACATCCTCTGACCTGCTTGTACCGTTTTGCGTCGTAGATACAGATATGTTACCACCAGACACGTTAGTAACTCGGCCAGTCATCTGTGTCCAAGCATCAGCAGAAGCACCTGAGAAAGTAACAGTAAACTGATTACTGGCGGTCCTTGACACAGACACGCCAGAGTTGCCCGTATTAGGTAAATCTAACAAAGCTTTCTGCATGTCAACAGCACCAGAAGCATTGTCCTGATAACTAAACTCGTCAGTGTCTATACCTTCAAGAGTT
>Ga0228626_1001091_pt1 | contig 11082 bp, 8 predicted proteins | sample 31DmetaG_FD_183028 | JGI IMG/M metagenome (GOLD analysis project Ga0228626, IMG submission 183028) | Seawater microbial communities from Monterey Bay, California, United States - 31D | ecosystem: Environmental > Aquatic > Marine > Coastal | place: USA: California | collected 2016-10-26
TTACCTACTCCAGCTGATTTAGTCGCAATGGCTGCACAACGCTTAGATGCAGTATCTGACAGATTGCCAAGAGCATTAAGCGCTGTAAGTAATAATAAAAGAACATTATTATTGCAAACAAGTGCTGGTTTGAGGGGACGCCTGTTACAGAATAGATTGATTGATCGAACTAAAGAAATGAATCGATTTGTGAAAAGTATAGAGGCCAATATAAGACTAATTATTCAACGTAATCAAAGCTCACTGGATGGGTTGGAGCGTATACGACAAACGCTTGGGTACGAAGCTACATTACGAAGAGGATATACTGTGGTTCGCAATAAAGATGGAAAATTAATAACAAGACTAAAAGAGGCTGAAGTTAATAAAGAATTAGAAATTGAATTTTATGATGGGAAAACCTCATTATTTAAATAGGTTGATTACGAATTTTTCGACTTAGAAGTCGTTTTTTTAGCTCACAAATATATTATTTATAGTTATTAAACATTAAACTAAGAAGGCGTAGATAATGGCTTTAGATCAAAAAACTGATGGCGTATGGAAATCAGGCAAGGGAAAAGGGCGCAAAACGCCAAAAGGTCGTCAAGTTAATGAGCAAGCTATTGATGATATAAAAGTACTATTAGGCAATCGCGAACGAAGGGCTGATCTTTTAATCGAGTATCTGCATTTGATACAAGATAAGTTCAAACATTTATCATCTCAACATTTGGCTGCACTTGCTGAGGAGCTCCGCCTCTCTCAAACTGAAGTATACGAAGTCGCAAGTTTTTACGCACATTTTGATATCGTCAAAGAAGGCGAAGAAATTCCACCAAGTCTGACAATTCGCGTATGTGATAGCCTGTCATGTGAATTGGCTGGTGCTCAGGATCTGTTACTTAAGCTTGGTGAGAAGTATAATAGTGGGCGCGATGTAAGGGTAGTAAGAGCTCCATGTATGGGTAGATGTGATACAGCCCCCACACTAGAAATAGGGCATAATCATATTGATAATGCAAATGAAGAAAAAGTATCTAAAGCGATAAAGGCGAATGATGTCCATGCAAAAATTCCTAATTATCAAGAGCTTAAAGACTATTCTGCAGGTGGGGGATATACAGAACTAAAAAATCTACGGGGTGGATCAAGGACTCCAGATCAAATTCAAGATGAAATACTTGAAAGTGGATTGCGTGGTATGGGTGGTGCTGGTTTTCCTTCTGGTAAAAAATGGTCTTTTGTAAGAATGAATTCTGGAATTAGATATTTAGCTGTAAATGGTGACGAAGGCGAACCTGGAACATTTAAAGATCGTTACTTTCTTGAGCGAGAACCTCATTTCTTCTTAGAGGGTATGCTGATTGCTGCTTGGGCGGTAGATGCTGAAAAATGTTTCATTTACATGCGTGACGAGTACCCAGCAGTTCTTGCTATTTTAGCAAAAGAAATAACTGCACTTGAGGATGCAGGAATCGTCGAAAGTGGGTTTATTGATTTACGTCGAGGAGCAGGTGCATACATCTGTGGTGAAGAAAGTGCGATGATTGAAAGTATTGAAGGTAAAAAAGGTTTACCTCGTCATCGACCACCATTTGTAGCCAGTGTTGGAATATTTAACAAACCAACTTTAGTTCATAATGTTGAAACGCTTCATTGGATCGCAAAAATAGCTCGTGATGGATCTGATGTATTTGGTGCTCATGGTGCACATGGCCGAAAAGGTTTGAGGAGTTATTCTGTTTCTGGTCGTGTACGAAACCCTGGAGTAAAATTAGCCCCTGCGGGAACAACAGTACGCGAATTAATCGAAGATTATTCTGGTGGAATGCTTGAAGGGCATTCTTTTAAAGCTTACCAACCTGGTGGACCATCTTCTGGCTTATTACCTGCTTCAATGGGAGATATTCCTTTAGATTTTGATACGCTACAAGAATATGGAACATTTATTGGCTCTGCTGCAGTTGTAGTATTATCAAACCATGATAGTGCTAAGGAAGCTGCTCTTAACATGCTAAAATTCTTTGAAGATGAAAGTTGTGGTCAGTGTACTCCTTGTCGTGTTGGATGTGAAAAAGCAGTCAAGCTAATGAGTGAAGATAAATGGGATCAAAATTTGCTAGAAGAACTCTCTGAAGCGATGGTCGATGCATCCATTTGTGGATTAGGACAAGCAGCACCAAATCCTATCAGAATGGTAATCAAACACTTTAATGACGAAGTTTAAGAGCCTCATTTATATCTCATATTATTTAAAACTATTATCTGATCTTATTTTATAAGAATGAGCTTTATTGAAGTCTTTTACTTTATGTAAGATAAGGTTACACAGATTTAAATTACCAGGCTTAGCGATGTCTTTTTTTAAAAAACTTAAATCAAAACTGTTTAGATCCTCTTCAAGAATTGAGGAAGGTATTGATGCCATTGTTGAAAATGAAGACAGTGAAGCTGAAAATAATTTACTAGATGATGAAGATAAGACTGGACAACAATTAGAAACTGAAGTTTTTCCAGAGCCAGAGCCAGAGCCAGAGCCAGAGCCAGAGCCAGAGCCAGAGCCAGAGCCAGAGCCAGAGCCAGAGCCAGAGCCAGAGCCAGAGCCAGAGCCAGAGCCAGAGCCAGAGCCAGAGCCAGAGCCAGACAACACCCAAGTTTCAAAAGAAGAGAGTTCGACTAAAAAAAGTTTTTTTGGAAGGGTTTTCAAGCGTAAAGACGAAACCAAGAAAGTTGAAAAAAAGCGTTTGTTTGATGACAATATGCTTGAAAGTCTTGAAGAACTTTTAATCAGTGCTGACATGGGCGTTGACACATCACTTCGTGTTTCTGCCAATATGGCAGAAGGTAATTTAGGCAAAAAAATATCGGTTAATGAAGTTAAAACTCTTTTAGGAGATGAAGTAGCGCGTATTTTAGAGCCAGTTGCAAAACCAATGCCTCTCTATTCTCAGAAACCCCAAGTCGTATTAGTTGTAGGAGTTAATGGCTCAGGTAAAACTACAACTATAGGTAAACTTGCATCTCAATTTCGAGCAGCAGGAAAATCTGTAGTTATAGCAGCAGGTGATACTTTCCGTGCAGCTGCTGTGGAGCAACTCCAAGTTTGGGGTGAAAGAGCCGGGGTGCCAGTTTTGACTGCTCCAGAAGGCTCTGATCCAGCCTCATTAGCTTTTGATGCAATGACTAAATGTAAAAAAGACTCAGTAGATCTGTTGATGATTGATACAGCAGGACGATTGCAAAATCGAAAAGATTTGATGGAAGAGCTAGATAAAATTGTAAGGGTTATACAAAAGAATGATCCAACTGCTCCACATAACACTCTATTGGTACTTGATGCTACTACTGGTCAGAATGCCATAAAACAGGTTGAAGTTTTTCAAGAGGTTTCAAATGTTACAGGCTTGGTAATGACTAAACTTGATGGCACAGCCAAAGGTGGAGTATTAGTTGCTCTTGCTGATAAGTTTGGCCTTCCTATTCATGCAATAGGGGTGGGTGAACAAATTGATGATTTACAAGCTTTTGATCCAAAAGATTTTGCAAAAGCATTAACTGGAAGCGATGCTTGAGTAATTACATAACTGAGATTGCTGGAACACCAACTGGCGGCCAACTTGCAATGTTCTTAGCGCTAAGTGCAGCAATTCTTCATGCAGTTTTTGGTGCTCTCCAAAAAGGGCGTTATGACCCATGGCTTTCAAGGGGTGTTATTGATTTCAGTTATGGAATTATTGCTGCGCCGTTTGCATTGTTTCTTATGCCATGGCCAGAACCTCACATGTGGTTCATTTTTGCTGGAATGGTTTTAATTCATGTGGTCTATAAACTATCGCAAGCAATGGCTTATAGCTTTGGTGCTTATACTGTTGTTTATCCTGTAGTTCGTGGAATTGGGCCATTAATTACTGTGGTTGTAGCTGGTATTGTTTTTGGAGAAAGCTTCACATTAAAACAATGGGTCGGTGTATTACTTTTATCATGTGCAATTTTGAGCCTTGCATTAGTGAATTTGTATGGATCAGAAAAATTTCAACGTAAAGAATTATATCTTGCGTTGTCTTGGGCAGTTTTAGCAGGAATAATGGTTGCTGCATATACAACTTATGATGCATATGGCATTAGGTTAACTGCTGACCCTTTTACATTTCTTGCATGGTTCTTTTTTTTGGATGGTATTTTGGTGTTTCCTTGGATTGCACTAGCAAGGTGGCAAAAAATGGAAATAACCCCAAAAATTTTACCTTTAATATACCGTGGAATAATTGGCGGTTTTATAGCAATTTTTAGTTTTGGCTCAATAATGATTGCTACTCGTTTAGATAGTGTGGGCGAGGCAGCCGTAATTAGAGAAACGTCAACGGTATTTGCAGCTATTATAGGTTGGATTTTTCTTAAAGAGACTGTAGGACCTTCTCGAGCTGTGTTAATGGGTTTAATAGCGCTAGGCGCAGTGATTGTAGAATTTGGAGGGTAAAAGATGAGTCATAAGAATATACAACCTTGGGTGAAAACTGCTTTAGAAATGGGCCCAGTTATTTTATTTTTTGTTTTTTACTCAAAGTTTAAAAATAATGAATATATTTTCTTGGGTGAAACATATGAAGGGTTTATTCTAGCTACAGCTCTCTTCATTCCAGTTTTATTAGTGGCGACTGGAATTTTATATTTCTTGACTGGAAAATTATCTAAAATGCAGGTTTTTACTGCAGTTTTAGTGGTTGTTTTTGGAGGTTTAGGAATTTGGTTTAATGATGAGAAGTTTTTCAAGATGAAACCAACAATTATATATTTATTATTTGGAGGTATTTTGGGCTTTGGGTTATTCAAAGGGCAGTCTTATTTACAGATAGTAATGGATGGGGCTTTACCGATGTCTAACGATGGGTGGATGATATTAACTAAAAGATTTATGTTATTCTTCTTCGGTTTGGCTATTGCAAATGAGGTGATTTGGAGAAGCTTATCAACGGATATTTGGGTTAATTTTAAAACCTTCGGACTACCTTTAGCCATGTTTGTATTTTTCATCACACAAGCAAAAGTAATATCCAAATATTCAAATGATAATAATTAAAATATTTTTTTGAAAGCAAATGATTTTGTTGACGTTCAGATGCTCTAAGAGTACTGACAATTTGTGGCGATTTGTAACCGGATTGTGGGCCACTTTAAATATGCCACTAAAAAGTTGAAATAATTCATTCCAACTTCGGCTAAATTTTATGGGATTAATCCCCAGGATAATATGATGGAAAATTGGAAAACACGAACTAAATTAGTACATTCAGGCATAAAGCGTAGTCAGTTTGGGGAGCTATCAGAGGCACTTTTTTTGACTCAAGGATTTGCTTACGACACGGCAGAGCAAGCTGAGGCTAGATTCATTCAAAATTCTCCAGATGAATACATTTATGGTAGATATGGAAATCCAACAATTAGAATGTTTGAAGAAAGAATGATTGCGATTGAGGGTGCTGAAGATGCATTTGCAACTGCTACTGGAATGGCTGCTGTATCAGGTGCCTTATTCTGTTTGTTAGAGCAAGGTGATCATATAATTTCTTCGAAAGCATTATTTGGATCATGTATGTTTGTTGTTGACAATATACTTCGCAGGTGGGGCGTTGAAGTAACTTTGGTCGATGGTACTGACTTAAATCAATGGCGTGATGCAATGCAGCCAAATACAAAAGTTTGTTTTCTTGAATCTATTTCAAATCCTACATTAGAAGTATGTGATATAGCAGGTGTATCTAAAATTGCTCATTCAGGTGGAGCTAAACTTGTAGTCGATAATGTCTTTGCGACGCCATTATTTCAACAAACATTAAAATTAGGTGCTGATGTAGTAATATACTCAGCAACTAAACATATCGATGGGCAGGGGCGTTGTCTTGGTGGCATAGTTCTTGGAACAGAAGAATATATTCAAGATGTATTCATTCCATTTAATAAGCATACTGGAACAGCAATGAGCCCCTTTAACGCTTGGGTGATGTTGAAAGGCCTAGAGACCATATCATTAAGATGTGAAGAGCAGGCTAATAATGCTCAAAAGATTGTTAATGCATTAAAAGACAATAAAAATATTAATAGGATATTATACCCTACAGATGTATCTCATCCTCAATATGAATTGGCAGCCTCTCAAATGACAAAGGGTGGAACAGTTGTTTCATTTGAATTAATGGGCGGTAAAAGTGCAGCTTTTAGATTTATGAACGCTTTAGAAATTATTACTATTTCTAATAATCTAGGTGATGCAAAGAGTTTAGCCACTCACCCAGTTACAACAACGCATAAAAATATGGCGATTGAAGCAAGAGCCGCTGCTGGCATTACAGATGGATTTGTTAGGCTTTCAGTGGGAATAGAAGACCCCGAAGATCTTATTTTAGATTTGCTACAAGCACTTGAAAAAGTTTAATAATGTTAGCATTTTATAAAGAATATACTTAATGTCTTTTCTATTGTAAAAATTGCCGGTTAATTCGTAACCGCTCTGGTAATCTTAATGTTAAATGTTTAAAAATAATTAAAACGGTTAAACCAAGGAGTAAGTGATGAATATTCACGATCCAGCTATTGAGACCCAAGAAGACGTTATAAGGCCTTCCCAAGCCGAAGCTGAAGCTGCAGTTCAAACCTTATTAAGGTGGGCGGGAGATAATCCTTTAAGAGAAGGTTTGCAGGACACCCCAGGCCGTGTTGTCAAAGCATATAGCCAATGGTTTAGGGGTTACAGAGAAGACCCTCAAGCTATGCTTCAACGTACTTTTGAAGAGGTTGAAGGATATAATGAAATGGTTTTATTGAAAGATATTCGCTTTGAAAGTTATTGTGAGCATCATATGGCTCCAATTATTGGCACTGCTCATGTTGCATATGTTCCTACTGATAGAGTTGTGGGTATTTCAAAGTTAGCCAGAGTCGTTGATGCTTTTGCTAAAAGACTGCAGGTTCAAGAAAAAATGACTGCACAAATTGCAAATACAATCGATGAAGTTCTTCGACCAAGAGGAGTTGCCGTTGTCCTTGAGGGAGAGCATCACTGCATGTCAACAAGGGGTGTTAATAAACATGGAGTATCTATGGTAACATCTGCAATGCGGGGAGATTTTCAAAAAGATCGTGAATTAAGGCGAGACTTCATGGGTATAATTGGAAATCCACGTTCATCTATTTAATCAAATTCTAATTATTACAATTTGGAATTTACAGAGATTTCTTGACACTTTGGTAGGCATTCGCCAAATCTGCAATTATGTTTGATCTACGACCGGCAGGTTATGTTATTGGTTTATTATTAATGGTTCTTGGTTTGACTATGGTCATTCCTATGGGTTTAGATTGGCTTGATGGATCAATAAACTGGATTTCTTTCGCCTTGTCATCATTTATTACTGTTCTCATAGGATCAGTTGTATGCTTATCTTGTCAAAATAAAATAAAAGTAAATCTAAATATCCAACAAACCTTTTTTTTAACAACAAGTGTTTGGTTAGTACTCCCCATCTTTGGTGCTTTGCCTTTTATTCTAGGTGAACCAAATGCAAGATTCACGGATGCTTTTTTTGAAGCAATGTCAGGCTTTACTACTACAGGGTCTACTATATTAGATTCATTGGATAAATTGCCTAGAGGGTTGCTTTTATGGCGTGGATTGATGCAATGGTTTGGAGGGATAGGAGTTGTTGTAGTTGCAATGGTTTTCTTACCTGTTTTACGTGTTGGAGGAATGCAAATATTCCGTACAGAAGGGTTTGATACTTTTGGAAAAATACTACCTCGTGCGGCAGAAATTTCACGTTCAATATCATCAATTTATTTAACATTAACTATTTTGTGTTTGGTAGCGTACTCAATTGCAGGAATGTCTTTTTTTGATGCATTGGTCCACTCAATGACAACTATAGCCACAGGTGGTTTTGCAAATTATGATAGCTCATTTGGTGGAATGGGTGCGGCGGTTGAATATGTTGCAGTAATATTTATGATTTTAGCTGCATTACCTTTTGTTCGTTATGTTCAATTGATTGGCGGGTCACTTAGATCTTTCGTATCTGACTCACAGGTAAAGACTTTTTTGATTACTGCAGGGGCTGTAATATTTATTTTAATAATATGGCAAATTAATTTTGTAACAAATTCTTATGAACTTGCGCTGCGTAAAGCAGCCTTTAATGGTGTATCTATTCTTACTGGGACTGGGTTTGCGAGTGATAATTATTTATCATGGGGTAGTTTTCCCATTACATTCTTTTTCTTAATAGGTTTGATAGGAGGATGTGCGGGATCAACAACTTGCTCAATTAAAATATTCAGATTTCAATTATTATTTGCATCAGTTAGCGCTCAAATAAAGCGAATACATAGCCCGAATGGAATATTTCAGCCTAGATATAATAAGAAACCTGTCGCTGAAGATATTATAAGCTCTGTTATGGCATTTTTTGTATTATTTATGGTTACACTTGCAGTTTTATCTGTTGCATTGGGGATGACTGGGTTAGATGCTGTGACTTCAATTTCGGGAGCTGCAGCTGCATTAGCTAATATTGGTCCGGGCTTAGGAACAGAAATTGGGCCAGATGGGAACTATTCAGGGTTGAATGATATTGCAAAGTGGCTATTGGCTGCAGGTATGTTAATTGGGCGGTTAGAATTAATGGCAGTTTATGTTTTATTAACTGCGACCTTTTGGAGGGGTTAGTATTGAGTACAGGTGATTTAGATCCCAATGATTGGAATTCATTTAGAGCTGAGGCTCACAAAATGTTGGATAAAAGCATAGATAAGATGGAAAATGTAAGTACCGGTAGAGTGTGGTCGCCGGTTCCAAATGAAATTCGAAATAAATTTGAAGAAAACCTGCCGCTTAAGGGATCATCTGCAAATAATATCATAGGTGAGATTTTACCATATGGTGTAGGAAATACTCATCCTAGGTTTTTTGGTTGGGTTCATGGTGCTGGGACACCATCAGGAGTTATTGCTGATATTGCGTCTGCATCCATGAATATAAACGCTGGTGGTCGTGATCACATAGCTCCTGTTGTTGAAAAGCAAGTTTTAAGTTGGTGCCTAAAAATAATGGGAATGCCAAAAAGTGGTTCTGGACTTATTGTTTCAGGGACTTCAGTTGCGACAATAATAGCAATGAAAGTAGCGCGTGATCAAAAAATTAAAGGTTCTAGAAAAAAGGGTATATCTCAAACTCAGCTTGTCGGATATACGTCAGAACAATCTCACTCATGTATTAAGCAAGCTTTTGATATACTAGGTCTAGGTACTGAAGCTTTAAGAGTTGTAAAATGTAATAAAAATTTTGAAATTGATTTAGAATCTTTAAAGAAATTAATAACTCAAGATAAATTAAATGGATTAATACCATTTTGTGTTGTTGGAACTGCTGGTGCAGTGAATATGGGTGCAATTGATGATCTTGAAGGCATTGCTTCTATAGCAAAATCTGAAGATTTATGGTTCCATGTTGATGGTGCTTTTGGTGCTGCTGCTTTACTGGGAAAACTAGCGTACGAGCGTTTATCAGGAATATCTTTTGCAGACAGTCTAGCATTCGATTTTCATAAATGGTTTCAAGTTAATTATGAAGCTGGGTGTGTGCTTTTTAAAGATGAGGCATCTCATAGAGCTTCTTTTTCTGATAGAGCTGAGTATTTACGAGGTTCGGAGCGAGGCCTAGCTGGTGGAGACTTTTGGGCGGTAGATTATGGTCCAGAATTATCAAGAGGATTCAAGTCTTTAAAGGTCTGGGCCCACTTAAAAGAACATGGTGTTGAAGCATTAGGGAATTCAATTGATCGAAATATTAAACTTGCAAAATATCTTGAAAAAAGAATTCATAATGAAGATTGTTTAATATCAATGGCGCCTACACCTCTAAATATTAATTGCTTTAGATTTATTCCTAATCTTAATTTGGCCATCGAAAAGTTAGACAAAGTTAATGAGGAGATCGTCATACTTCTTCAAGAAAGAGGCATAGCAGTTCCTTCAACTACTAGAATAAATAACCAAATTGCAATCAGGGTGAATATAACCAATCACAGAACACAAGAAAGTGATTTAGATATACTAGTAGATGCTATTTTGGAAATTGGTGACGAATTAACTAAAAAATAAATTTTTAATTTTCATATTTCGTGTGTGAAGCACTTTCTCAAAATGTTTGAGCAATTAAAACAATACTTTAATTGACCTAAACGATTGAATTTCATATTGAAGGCACAACTGATCAAAAAGGCTTAGCTGTGGCAATTGTAAAACCTACTTGTTTCCAAGATATCATCTTACGGCTCCAGAATTACTGGGCGGAGCAAGGTTGTGCTATTTTGCAACCATACGATATGGAGGTCGGGGCTGGGACGTTTCATCCAGCTACTACCCTTCGTGCGTTAGGTCCTAAACCTTGGGCAGCTGCATATGTGCAACCTTCTAGACGACCAACTGATGGACGTTATGGTGAAAATCCAAATAGATTACAGCATTATTATCAGTATCAAGTTATAATCAAACCTAGCCCAGAAAATTTCCAAGAATTGTATTTAGGCTCTTTGAATGCAATTGGAATTGATATGGAGTTGCATGATATTCGTTTTGTTGAAGATGATTGGGAAAGCCCAACTTTGGGTGCTTGGGGCCTTGGTTGGGAAGTATGGTGTGACGGTATGGAAGTGTCTCAATTCACATACTTCCAACAGGTAGGTGGTCACGATTGTAAACCCGTATCTGGTGAACTTACATATGGTCTTGAGCGATTGGCTATGTATGTTTTAGGCGTGGATCATGTTATGGATATGCCATTCAACCCTCCTGGTTCGATAATTGAATTGAAATATGGAGATATCTTCCAACAAACAGAACAAGAATATTCAAGATGGAATTTTGACTTAGCAGATACAAAAACTTTATTGCAACATTTTGAAGATTCTGAAGCTGAATGTAAGAGAATACTCAATGCACCAGAGATTGATCCTAAAACAGGAGACAAAATTGTTATGGCTAATCCTGCTTATGATCAGTGTATTAAAGCTTCTCATTTATTTAATTTGTTAGATGCACGTGGAGTTATAT
>Ga0228626_1001114_pt1 | contig 10915 bp, 10 predicted proteins | sample 31DmetaG_FD_183028 | JGI IMG/M metagenome (GOLD analysis project Ga0228626, IMG submission 183028) | Seawater microbial communities from Monterey Bay, California, United States - 31D | ecosystem: Environmental > Aquatic > Marine > Coastal | place: USA: California | collected 2016-10-26
AGCAGTGTTTCATGCTTTTTTAAAGCCAGGTGATAAAATTCTAGGGTTTGATCTTTCTCATGGAGGTCATTTAACTCACGGTTCGCCAGTAAACTTTTCTGGCCGGTTATATGATGCAAGTTTTTATGGAGTTGAAAAGAAAACTGGACGTTTGGATTATGATAATATTCTATTATTGGCTAAACAGATTAAGCCTAAGATGATTATTGCTGGAGCTTCTGCTTATTCTCGTGATATTGACTATTCAAAATTCCGTGAAATTGCAGATGAAGTTGGAGCGTTTTTATTAGCAGATATTTCACATCCTTCAGGAATGATAGCTACAGGTCTACTTAGTGATCCTATACCACATTGTCACGTGGCTACGACTACTACCCATAAAACTTTAAGGGGTCCCCGAGGAGGACTTATACTAATGGGGGAAGATTTTGACAATCCATTTGGTCTAAAATTAAAAAGTGGTAAAATTCAAAAAATGTCACATCTTTTAAATATGGCTGTTTTTCCAGGAAATCAAGGAGGCCCGTTAATGCACGTAATTGCTGCAAAAGCAATTGCTTTTGAAGAGGCACAGCAACCAAGTTTCAAAATCTACATGAAACAGGTTAGGAATAACGCTCAAGCGATGGCCAAGGCTTTTACTGAAAGGAACTACAAGTTGATTTCAGGAGGAACGGATAATCATATGATGCTCATTGATTTAAGAAATAAAAATGTTACTGGAAAAGATGCTGAATTAGCATTAGTAAAAGCTGAAATTACAGCAAATAAAAATATGGTACCCTTTGATGATAAATCTCCATTTGTGACTTCAGGTATCCGAGTTGGAACATCAGCAATCACTACTCGTGGACTCAAAGAGCAAGACATGGAAACCATTGTAGAGCTTATTGATCATGTGATAAACAATATAGAAAATCAATCAATTTTGGAAGCTGTAGCAAAAGAGGTTCATTCCCTGATGAAGGGAAGGGCTCTGTTTAATCTTTAGATTGTAATAAATCCTTTATTTTTTTTGGAATTTTTTCCAACTTTCCACTTTCCCTATTTACATAACACCATTTTGTTATGCAACGTGTAATAATTTTTTCTTCAGGTTCTAATATTATTTCCACTATTCTTTCTGATAGAAAAGTATTAGTCTTGGTAACATAAGTTTTAATTAACAGATTATCCCCAAATTTAGCTGCATATTTGTATTCAATTTGATGGCTTCTAACCACCCAAAAATGAAATTCATTAATATGCTCACCAACAAGATATTCCCAGTGTAACTTTGCGGCCTCCTGAACCCAACAGAGGTATTGAATATTGTTTACATGGCTTAAATCATCTAAATGCTTTTTAAGAACGCTCTGCTTTATGGAAAAAAATTTCATTATTTTGGAAAGATCTTTACCTCAAATAGTTTATCCCAATTTTTACCTGTAACAAAAAATGTCTCACGTTTCTTATTGTATGCGATACCATTAAATACGTTTAGCTTAGAATGTTGTTTCACCCTTTTTTTTAAACCTGAAAAATCTATAACACCCTCAACAGCACCAGTATTTGGGTTTATTATTACAACTACATCTTTTTGAAATTGGTAAGTATTCGCATAAATTTTACCATTTACCCATTCCAGTTCATTTAAATTTTTTAATGCTAATTTATTTGTCATTACCTCAATATGACCTTCTTCGGAATAGTCTTTAGGATTTATTTTCCAAATCTTTTGACTTCCATCAGATTTGTATAGTTTATTTCCATCATTGCACAAACCCCAGCCTTCTTTACTCTTTTCATATGGAAAAGAATTTTTGACGGTTAAAGTATTTTTATCATAAATCAATCCTTTTTCAGATTTCCATGTTAATTGAATAATTTGATCTTTAAATATGGTTAAACCTTCACCAAAAAATGATTTATCTAATGGTTTGTTTTTCAATATTTTACCGCTATTGTAATCAATTGTACGTAGAGTAGATTGCCCATTAAGACCTGTACTTTCATAAAGTAAATCTCCATCAAATTCTAAACCTTGGGTATAGGCAGTAATATCATGAGGATAAGTATTAATTACTTCATAAGTGAAAAGTTTCGGTGCTTCACTTGCTAGCAGAGTAAAGGTTATTGTTTTCTTATAACTCTTTTTATTTTGTATTAGTTCTGCCTTAATTTCATAATCCCCAAGAGGATCAGTATTTAAAAATTGGTGATTATCCTTTATAGGCTGGTCATTTAAAAAGTAGAATACACTATAGTTATTTAGTGAAGTATTGACGCTAAGTTTTAATTTTGAACCAGCCTTCGCTCTGTTTTTTTTTTGACCAGTTTTAATTTTAATAACTGGGTCTTTGACACCAGCACAATTCAAAATTAGAAAGGATGTAATTATACTTATAAATATTTTCATAATTTAAAAATAACTTGCAAAGTTAATGGAAGACCAAATTAAGAATTTAAAATGATTGCCGAAATCCTCTGAAGAGGTTATATTTGTAACTGGGCAAGTCCTATACAACCAGCTCCTGTTTAATCCCCCAGGGTGGTAACACAGCAAGGGTATGCGGTTGTAGCGGTGTGATATAGTTAGCTTGCCCTTTTTTGATTTAGATAAATATGCAAAAAGTAGTTTTAATTACTGGTGCCTCATCTGGTCTGGGTCTGGCTACTGCATTGCATCTCAAAAAAATAGGTTATTCAGTTTTTGGCACTAGTCGTAATCCAAAAAAATATACCCAATCAATTCCCTTTGAACTACTTCCTCTTGAAATTACAGAAACGAACTCCATTAAAACTTGCGTTGCAGAAGTCATAAAACGTAAGCAAAGATTGGATATTCTCATAAATAATGCTGGTGTGGGAATTACTGGACCTATGGAAGAAATAAATGCAGATGCTATAGCTTCTAATTTTGCTACCAATTGTTTTGGTCCTTTACAAATGGCACAAGCTGTAATACCTAAAATGAGAGATCAGTCTTCGGGAACAATTATTAATATAACCTCAATTGCGAGCTATATGGGTTTACCATTCAGAGGTCCTTATTCTGCATCTAAAAGTGCTTTATCTATTATGTCAGAAAGCTTACGTATGGAAGTTAAAGAATTTGGTATTAAAGTTTTGACTCTTGCTCCAGGTGATTATGCTACTGACATTGCCTCCCGTCGTTATCATTCCCCCGTAATTAATAAATCACCTTATAAAAAATATAAGGAAAGTCTCGAAGAGATAAACAAACATGTTGATAAAGGAAACTCTCCTGAAGAAGTAGCTAAAGCTATTGCTGAAATTTTAACTAAAAAAAATCCAAGAGTACACTATCAGGTTGGTTCGTTTTTACAAAAGCTATCAAAAACTTTAAAAAACATCCTTCCGAGTCGTATATTTGAAAAACTCATTATGAACCACTATAAACTATAAATATTCATGAAATTTTTTATCGATACAGCTAATTTAGAACAAATTCGGGAAGCTCAATTATTAGGGGTTTTAGATGGGGTAACTACAAATCCCTCATTGATGGCAAAAGAAGGTATTACTGGTGAAAAAAATATTATTAAACACTACGTTGATATTTGTAATATTGTAAATGGTGATGTTTCTGCAGAAGTTATTTCTGTAGATTTTGACGGAATGATTAAGGAAGGAAATGCCTTAGCCGCCTTACATCCCCAAATTGTAGTTAAAATTCCAATGATTGAAGATGGAATTAAAGCGCTAAAATATTTTTCAGATAAGGGTGTCAAAACTAATTGTACTCTAGTGTTTTCTTCTGGACAGGCTTTACTTGCAGCTAAAGCTGGAGCTACTTATGTGTCACCATTTATTGGACGTTTGGATGACAATTCAACTGATGGTTTAGATTTGATTGAGGATATTCGTCTTGTTTATGATAACTATGCTTTCCATACAGAAATTCTTGCAGCTTCTGTACGCCATACTATGCATATTGTAAATTGTGCTAAAATAGGTGCTGATGTAATGACAGGGCCGTTGTCTGCAATAAAGGGTTTGTTAAATCACCCTTTAACAGATATTGGATTAGCTAAGTTTTTATCTGATCATAAGAAAGGAAATTAGCTACAGCCCCTTCAAAATCTTTTCAAAATCAGTGTCAGAAAAATTTCCGAACCCTTCTATTATAAATCCTTTTCCGTTAATAATTATACTTTTATTTAATAAGGTTAATACCCATGCCTTACTTGAGTTTTCAAAATTGATTAATGCAAATTGATCTTCCATTTTCATCTCCATCATTTTTTGCACTTGGTCTACCAATGCATTAAACGGTTGAATACAAATTCCTACAAATCTTATGTCAGGATATTGTTTTTGAAAAAAATCTACACGTTCTAATGTGTTTCTATAGTGATTCATTTGTGTTTGTGACCAAAAATAAATTACTGAAGTTCTACCGTCTGGAATCGAAGCACTACTTACTGTTACGCGAGAAGAATTTTGTAATTGTATTTTAGGTAATGATTTACCATAATCCATTTTACTAATATCTTTATGAAGTGCTAAAACTTCAGCTAAATAGCTAGGAGAGGTATTAATAGTAGCATAATATTGAAGAAAAAGCTCATGTTCATCATGATTGTCAAAATTCAAAATCTCTTCAAAAGCTATCGCTCTTGCAAGGTTATTACGAAGTAATTTTCCAGTAATAGTTTGATCTAAAACCTCTAAACGTCTAATATTAAATCTATCTGTTTGCTTTGCTTTAAAATACAACTCATCGGGTTTTAATGTTTTTTGGTTTATATAATTGATTATATAATTAATATATGGATCAAAAAAAGCTAAATCATTGTCTCCAAAATTTAAAAAACGACGATAGGTAAAAAATAAACTATCTTCATTAATTGTCCATTTTGACCCCCTAAGTAAAGCATATCGCTCCTTAATATTTGCGTATGGATAGATATATGCCGCTTGAGTAACTTTTTGAGCTATAAGACTCAAATTATTAATAGAGTCCATCTGGATCCATAATTCCTTTTTTTCAAGAAGTAAAGAGTCAATAATATTTTTAAAAGTATTTTTATTACTAGAATATTTTGATGACAAAAATTTATTTTCAGATTCTTGTTTTAAAAACAATTCAATTAGAAAATTATTTTTCGAAGCTCCAACTCCAGAAAACACTATAGATTCATCAAAAGCCACAGCATTAATTCTCACCCATACACTATCATGTTCTTCCAAAAGTAATGTTTGATATTCGGGAAGGTGTTCAAGTTTATATATTCCACTTTGTAAGGAATCATATTTACGTTCAAATCTTAAATTTGAATTTAAGTCCAACATTTCTACAACATTTGTACCCTGATAGAGCGTAACGTTTCTAGATGAGGGATTTAGAATTTCTCCTCCTATAAAAATACCTGTTCGTAATTTCTCCTCTGACTGGCAACTGATTAAAGCCAATAAGATAATTACAGGAAAAATTTTTTTTATCATATGCCACTAAAAGTACAACTTTTAAGATGCAAAAATTATTAGACGTCTATTAAATCACTTTGGCATATTTGTGTAAGTTTGCAGCTTAATATTGTTGAATATGCTGTCAGTTTCAAACCTTTCGGTCCAATTTGGAAAGCGCATCCTTTTTGATGAAGTAAATATAAGTTTTACCCCGGGAAATTGTTATGGAATTATTGGGGCTAATGGAGCTGGTAAGTCTACTTTTCTAAAAATTATTTCTGGTAAACAAGAAGCTAATTTTGGAAATGTTCATTTAGAACCTGGAAAGCGTCTTTCAGTTTTGGAGCAAAATCATAATTCTTATGATGATAATAATGTTTTAGATACTGTTTTAAGAGGTAATGAAATTCTCTACAATGTTAAATCAGAAATGGATAACCTATATGCAAAAGATGATTTTTCCGATGCTGATGGTCAAAGAGTAGGGGTGCTTCAAGCTAGCTTTGAAGAAATGAATGGATGGAATGCTGACAGTGAAGCTGCAACATTACTTTCAAATCTTGAAATCCCAGAAAAAATTCATCATTCTCTAATGTCAGAATTAGACGGAAAACAAAAGGTTAGAGTCTTATTGGCTCAAGCTCTTTTTGGAAATCCCGATGTTCTTATAATGGATGAACCTACTAATGACCTTGACTATGAAACAATTATGTGGCTCGAGCAATTCTTAGCTAATTATGAAAATACAGTCATTGTAGTTTCTCATGACAGACATTTTTTAGATGCCGTTTGTACCCATATTTCTGATATAGATTTTGGAAAAATCAATCATTTTTCTGGTAACTACACTTTTTGGTATGAATCAAGCCAATTAGCTACTCGTCAAAGAGCTCAACAAAACAAAAAATCAGAAGAAAAGAAAAAGGAATTACAGGAGTTTATATCTCGTTTTTCTGCAAATGTTGCAAAATCTAAACAAGCTACTTCTCGGAAAAAGATGATAGAAAAGTTAGATATCGAAGAAATCAAACCCTCAAGTAGACGTTATCCTGCAATTATTTTTGAGCAAGAACGCCAAGCAGGTGATCAAATTTTAAATATTGAAAATCTTTCTGCAAATCTGGATGAGGAGGTGCTTTTTAAAAATGTAAATCTTAATCTATCTAAAGGAGATAAGGTTATAATTTATTCTAAAGACACTCGTGCTGTAAGCGTTTTTTATGATATTCTCATGGGAAAAATTCAAAGTGATAGTGGAAAATTCGATTGGGGTGTTACAACTAATCAAGCATATCTTCCAGTTGATCACGAAAACTATTTTAAAGAAGAGGTCCCCCTTGTGGATTGGTTAAGAAAATATGCAAAAACAGAAGAAGAGCGTGAGGAGGTATTTCTGAGAGGTTTTTTAGGTAAAATGCTTTTTAGTGGAGAAGAAGCATTGAAAAACTCTAATGTTTTGTCTGGAGGAGAAAAAGTCCGTTGCATGCTTTCAAAAATGATGATGGAAAGGGCCAATGTTCTTTTGCTTAATGAACCAACTAATCATTTAGATTTAGAGTCTATTACAGCTTTTAATAATTCTCTTAAAAATTTTAAAGGCACTATTTTGTGCAGTACAAGCGATCATGCATTTTCTCAAACTTTAGGCAGTCGAATTGTTGAGTTAACACCAAAAGGTGTTATAGATCGTCACACAAGTTTTGATGAATTCATGACAAGCCCAAAAATTAAGGAGTTGAGATTAAAAATGGTATAGTATTTTAACTACCAGAAAAACGCATACAGACCTGCAAGTATAATCATTAGTGCAAAGGAGCCTATGTTGTAAAGAGCTGATGTATCAAAAACACCTTTATCCAAAGAAATTCCTTTCAAATCGTCATTTTCTTTATTTTCTCTAATGCTTACTAAAGCAATAACTACCATCGAAAGAATAGCAGTAATACCCATTTGATCTAAAAAAGGGAGGGAGGGAAAAATCCCATCCAACGCAGATCCTGTCATCCAGCCTTTAGGGCCTACTTTAAAGAATAAAGCAATTGGAATAGAAGTTAATGCACCATAGATTGCACCTTTATTAGAAGTCTTTTTCCAAAAGAGTCCAAGGACAAATACTGACAATATTCCTGGGCTCACAATACCAGTATATTCTTGAATAAATTGGAATGCTTGATCGATACCTCCTAGTAAAGGGGCCATAATGGAAGCAATAATCAATGCTACAAATGCAGATAAGCGGCCAACGTTAACAGTTTTTGATTCACTGGCCTCTTTATTAATCAATTGCTTGTATATATCCATTGTAAAAATTGTTGCAGTAGAATTAAGCATAGATGCTAAAGAAGAGACTATTGCAGCAGCTAATGCCGCTACGGCGACACCTTTGAGACCTGTAGGTAAAAACTGCATTAACCACGGATAGGCTTTATCAGCTTGTTCTGAAGATGGTAAATTAGCCATTCCAGCTTCACCTAAAGAAGCTAACAAATTTGGATCGTTAACAATTACGTAGGCAGCTATTCCTGGTATAACAACTATTAAAGGAATAATCATTTTTAAACCTGCTGCAAATAAAATTCCTTTTTGTGATTCTTCTAGCGATTTTGCTGCTAGTGTTCTTTGAATAATATATTGGTTAAAACCCCAATAGTATAAATTAGCAATCCACATTCCGCCAATAAGAACACCTATACCAGGAAGATTCATATACTCAGGATTACTCTTTTCAAGTATCATATCAAATCGTTCTGGTACAGCATTATAGACTTTATTAAGTCCTTCAAGAAATCCACCCCCTGCTGATACAGTATCTAAAGCTAAATAGGTAGTAACTAAGCCTCCTAAAACTAATACTACAACTTGAATTATATCAGTCCATGCCACAGCAGATAAACCTCCGTATAATGAGTATGCAGCAGCGAAAGCAGCTAATCCAATAACCGCGGTAATCATTTCGATACCTAATATGGTTTGAAGTGCTAAACCACCCAGATAAAGAACTGAAGCCAGATTTACAAAAACGTATAAACCAATCCAAAAAACTGCTAGTATTGTTTTTAGCTGACTAGAAAAACGTTGTTCAACAAATTCAGGAATGGTATATATTTCTTTTTTAATAAAAATTGGTAAGAAAAATTTTCCAACAACAATTAGGGTTAGAGCTGCCATCCATTCATAGGTAGCAATAGCTAATCCACCAGCAAAACCGGAACCAGACATCCCAATAAATTGTTCAGCAGAAATGTTAGCAGCTATAAGTGAAGCTCCAATTGCCCACCAAGGGAGAGATTTACTCGCCAAAAAGTAATCTTCTGTACTTTTAGTTTCACCCTTTTTATTTCGAGAAACCCATAATCCAACACCCAAAATAACTATGGCATAAATTGCAAATATTACATAATCAAGTGCTTCAAAACTAGTATTCATTTTGTTTATGTTTTAGTTGAACAAAAATATTTCACAAATATTTAAAAAATTGCGAAAAACATTCAAATTATTCTGTTGCAAAGTAGAAAATAAAGGAAGTTTAAAAAAGTTGTTTTACAACTTTTTTCCCTTTATCAATTTCGTCTCTATGAAGATACACATCCTGCAATAGGGGAGTTGTAATTCCAAAACCTGCAAGGCGTGCAGATTCTCCCTGATCTTTAACCACTGGAATAATTCCTTCTTTATCTAATTCACTTACTAGAGCTAAAACAAGTAAGGATGACCCTGTAAATAAGTGATAATATTTATCTTTTGAAATATTTGATTTCAAGCTTTATTGTAACGATTATTCCATATAGCAGGATTAAAATTTTTCCCTAAGGCAAAACCAAAGTAAATTACAATAGAAGATAGGGCCTTGAAAACAAAAAACAACAACATCCAATAGGAAGATGTGTTTGGTGTCCTTGTGAAAAACACCATTGGAGTTAGTTCAGTAACAATCCAACTAAAAACAAAAATTGCAAGTAGAAGGTTCCAAACGTTTTTAAATGGCCACATTAGAAGTTTTCGAAATGGATTTAAATCATTACCCCACTTATGAACTAAATAGAAATAATTGTTTCCAATTGGGACAAACAGAAGCGGATCATCTGTTTTTTTTAATCGGAAAAGAATCGAGGGGGCCATTATTTTAAATTCTCCAAGCGTAGTTTTGTGATTTTGTTCCAGTCTTTTAATTTCCTCAAGAGCTTGTTTAGGGAGGTTATTTTTGAAATACTTTATGTCTAGAAAACGTAAGCGATAGTCGATACAAACTTTTTTAATGTGATCAAGATGGTATATTTTCTCGGAGACTAATAAATCAAAATCAAATTTGTTAAGTGAATTAATTGATCTTGATTTTCTTCTATGCTGAATGCTCTCGTCCTAGATAAGACTTTTTCAACATCAGTTCTTGGTATTAATTTCATTTTCATAAATCCTTGTCATTAATTTACAAAAATAGGAATAATTGAATTAATTTTTATCAACTCCTAACGTAATTCTGCTTTATACTCTGTAGAAAAATTCTTTTTTAATTTTTCCATGACTTTATCAACTTGTTTATCAGTTAAAGTCTTATTTTGATCCTGAAAAGTAAAAGCGATTCCATAAGATTTTTTTCCTCTTGGTAATTTTTTCCCTTCAAAAACATCAAATAGCTCAACAGATTTTAAAATCTTACGTTCGGTTTTGTGGGATGTATTTTTTATGGCTTCGAATGATATTTTTTGGTCTAATAATAAGGAAAAATCTCGTCTCATAATGGGAAATTTAGGAATATCCTTAAAGACTAAAGATCTGGATAATGAGTGTTTTAATATATAATCTAAGTTCAAGTCCGCTATAAATATTTCATCATCAATATTATAAATTTCATTTAATTTTTTTGAAATTAAACCAAATAGACCATAAGTACGATTATGGTTAATTAATTCAAATACGATATCAAAATGAGGATGACTGGTTTCTTTAAAATCTAGCTGATCATATCCAAGAGCTTTAAATAGATCTTCTAATAATCCCTTGACATAGAAAAAAAGATCTGGTGAATTTTTTAAATCCCAGTGAGGTTTGAATAAAGAACCAACAACTGAAACACTCAAGTGTTTTGCTTCAATAAACTCTTCATTTCTCTTACCATAAATATTACCAAACTCGAATAGCTTAATATCTTTGTTTTGACGATTTAAATTAAAGGAAATTACTTCTAAAGCACTTGGTATAAGTGATTGACGCATTATAGATAAATCATTTCCTAAAGGATTTATAATTTTAATTGGGTCATGAAAATTAGCTTTAGGATCAAAATTATTAAGTGAATTATTAATTGTTTCCATAAAGCCATGCCCAGTTAACATATTTGCAATCATGGATTCCATCTTTTGCGAATCTTTCCATTGATATGGAGGATTTGCCTCATATTTTAAGGGTATGTCTTTTATATTATTATATCCGTAAATCCGTAAAACTTCTTCGATAACGTCTGCAGGACGAGTAATATCTACTCTGTATCTAGGAATTGTCA
>Ga0228626_1001116_pt1 | contig 10909 bp, 10 predicted proteins | sample 31DmetaG_FD_183028 | JGI IMG/M metagenome (GOLD analysis project Ga0228626, IMG submission 183028) | Seawater microbial communities from Monterey Bay, California, United States - 31D | ecosystem: Environmental > Aquatic > Marine > Coastal | place: USA: California | collected 2016-10-26
GGTATGAACGGTTTAGATGAGGGTCAAGCTTTGACTTTCGATGTTGAAGATGGTCCTAAAGGTCCTTCAGCAGTTAACTTAAAAACTGCATAATATTCACACTTCACTATTGGCTGAGATAGCAAAAATTTAAATCTACTGATTTATATTTTAGATTTCAGCCAATACCAAAAACAATCTTTAAACACAATTTTCAATTATCAATTTTAATAGTACAGTAGGTATTATTATGAGTGAAAGATTTGTTAAAAATATAGATAATCTAAAATTTGAACCATTTGACAATTATGGTGAGCCAGTAAAAGGAATGAGTTGGCACAAAGTTAGTTATGATAAAAAAAATGGAGGATTCGGTACATATATATTAAAAATGGATCCTGGTGCAAAAAGCCTACCACATATACATCAAGGATTTGAAGAATTTTATGTAATTAAAGGTGAACTAGAAGATGTAGATGGAAAAGTTTTTAAAAAAGGTGATTTTATAACTTTTGAACCTGGAACTACTCATAACTCTCATACTAAAAGTGGTTGCCTACTTATTGTATTTATGAGAGGAATAAATAAACCAATCTAATATAAGTTATTCAAAAAAAATATGATCGGAATTTTAGGTGGAATGGGAACTCAAGCAGGTTTAGATTTTTGTAATAAACTTGCAATCTTAAATAGAGGAAAAATTGATCAAGAGTACCCCTTATTCATTCTTTATAACAAATCAAATATACCAGGTAGACCAGAATCTATCGGGGTACAAACTGGAAATTTATCAAATAAATCTTCAAATAATGTCAGTAAAAAGAAATATAACAATGTTTTAAAAAGTTTACTTCATGGATGTAAATTACTTGAAAAAAATAAATGTAAATTTATTGTTATTCCATGCAACACGGCTCATTATTGGTTTGATGATTTGCAAAAAAAAATAAGTATTCCTATTATAAATATGCCAAAAGAAGTTTTTAAATTTACAAAAAAAAATTGTAAAAAAAATTCAAAAGTAGGTTTATTGGCTACTGAAGGGACGCTAAAAACAGGTGTGTATGATAAAATTTTTAATAAAGATTATCACTTGTTAAACCCTTCTCAAACTCTTCAAAAAAAATCAGTAAATAAAGCTATAAAATTAGTTAAAATGGGCAATGTTAAAGCTGCGGCAAAGGCAATTAAACCTGCAATAAATGAATTAATCAAAATGAAATGTAAAAAAATAATATTAGGCTGTACTGAACTTCCAATTGCAATTTTTGCTTTTAAATCATTTAACAACGTAAAATCTTCTAAAATCTTTTTAGACCCAAACTTAATTCTTGCTAATTCAGCTATGTCTAAACACAACAGATAATTCATGTCCCAAGATAAAGATAAGCCTTATGTTCTAAGAGTTGCAGAGTTAATCTATAAAAAAGTTGATAAGATAAAAAAAGAAAACTCTGAAATGACTAATATCCAAGCATTTGAAGTTTTTATGACAACAAAAGACTACGACTTAATAAGTTCTGGAGAATTTCATAATCAATGGTTTTTAGAATTGAAAAATAATAATTTTATAGACAATATTACTGGCAAAAAAGTTAATGAAGAGACTATGAGGCTTTTAGAGTTACAAAAAGACTCTATGATTAAGTTTTTGATGAAAATACCTAAATTATACTACACAAAAAGTCATTTTCCTCTTGAGATATCTCAAAGAGCTTTTGATCATCTTTGGAGAGTGTGTGAAAGTTATGAAATGTGGTGCAATGAAACAAAGCAAAAAAAATTAATTACTTTAAAGATTTTAGATTAATCTGATATTATTTATTCATTATTTAAATGGTTAAAATATTTCCATTCATATTTATATTATTGTGGTCATCTGCGTTCATTACCACCAAACCAATCATTGATAATAGTGATCCATTTGCAGCATTAGCTTTTAGATTTTCAATAGTTGCGATTGGTTTTTTCTTGTTTTCTTTATATTCAAAACAAAAAATTTTAGTTAATAAAAAAAACTTTATTGAGTCTTTTCTTAGTGGAGTTCTCTTTCATGGATTTTATTTGGGGGGTGTTTTTTACTCAATTTCAAAAGGGATGCCTACCGGAATAGCTGCTCTAATAGTTACACTTCAACCAATACTAACAAATGCTTTAAGTGGCCCAATTTTAAATGAAAAAGTATCAATGAAACAATGGATTGGGGTGTTGCTAGGATTTATAGGGGCAACCTTAGTTTTGGGTCTTGATATTGGATCAGATATTCCAATCGTTGGTCTAGTTGCAACCATAATAGCATTAGTTGCAATAACCTCTTCTACAATTTGGCAAAAAAAAATTAGTAATAATTTACCTTTATCAGTTAGCAACATGTATCAAGCTATAGGTGGTTTTAGCTTTCATCTTTTGCTTATAATTTTATTTACAAAACCATATATAGAATTTTCACAAACTTTCATAATCGCAATGAGTCACCAGATTTTTTTAGTATCATTTGGAGCTTTTACAATATTGATGTATTTAATTAAAAATAACTCAGCAAGCAAAACTGTCTCTATATTTTTTTTAATTCCAGCTACATCTGCTTTTATGGCTTGGGTTTTTTTAAATGAAAGTTTAACTAATTTAGACCTTTTGGGTTTTTTAATAACCACAATTGGCGTTTATATTGCAACAAGAGATTAAAAGTATTTACAGAGACTTAAAGCCGAACTCTAAGGACGCATCTGTAATAGAATGATACAAAGATTCACCAAAACTTCTCAAAGCAAAAAGTCTTACTTTATCAGGATTGTCATTTAACAAATCAACTGTAAACGCTATTCCATTATAAGTAGAATTTATCGAATTATTTTTTTCTAAACTACTAAAATTAAAAGGACATCCCTTTTTTAAAACTTCTTTTACCTCTTGTCCTTCTATTTCAATTATAGCTTTTGAATGAGACAAATCAGTTACAGCAAAATCTGCTTCATTTAAATCTTGTGAAATATTTTTAAGTAAATCTTTTTTTGTTGAGACCAAAAGCCAATTTTGTGGACCATTCCATAAAATTCTTGTGTCATTATTATTTATCACACCTAGTGGTTTATCTTTTAATTTTAAACCATCAATATCAAAATTTTCAATTGAGACTTTAGAATTTTTATACTTAACTATTTGTACTATTAATAAATTCTTTATTTCAGATATTCTTAAAAGATTATTTTCATCTTTATCTTCATGGTCTCCAAATTGGCCTGTTGAATGTACATTTGCTAAAGCTGATGTTAAACTCATGATCTAACCCTTTCCCCTTTTGGATCAACGTAATGAGAAGAAACAATCTCAACAGGAATTACTTTGTTTTTTAATGGAGACATTACAAATAACTTTTCACCAATCATATTTTTTCCATCTTTTAATATTGCTAAAGAAAATGGATTATCATGTTCAACACTCCAACATGAAGCTGAAATATAACCTAATTTTGGATTTGGAATAGGTGCATTAGAGTCTTTGACTAAATGTGATCCTTCTGGAATACTTGTTTTTTTATCTAAAGGAACAACTCCAACAACTTTTTGTCTATCTTCAGCTATAAATGCTTCTCTTGTTAAAGATCTTTTTCCAATAAAATCTTTCTTTTTACTTAACAATCCTTCTAGAGAATTATCATAAGGTATTGTTCTTCCATCAAGCTCAGAACCTGCTACGTGACCCATTTCAATTCTAAGTGTTGATAATGCCTCTGTTCCATAAGGTTGGATTTTAAATTCTTGACCAATTTCCATAATTTTTTCCCACATAAAGTTTCCGTTATCAGACTCAACATTTACTTCATAGGCAAGCTCACCAGAAAATGAAATTCTAAAAATTCTAGCCTTAATACCAAACAAATCTCCTTCAAGGAAACCCATAAAAGGCAATCCTTCATTCGACACATCTGAATTTGGAAATAGTTTTTTTAATAAATCTCTAGACTTAGGTCCAGCAATTGCAGCTCCTGCCCATTGCTCTGTAGTTGAAACTACATTCACATTTAATTCGGGCCATACTAGTTGTAAATAATATTCTAAATGTGAAAGAACGTTTGCAGCTTGTGCGGTAGTAGTTGTCATATGATAATGATTTTCTGAAATTCTTGTTGTTGTTCCATCGTCCATAACAATCCCATCTTCTCTTAACATCACACCGTATCTTGCTTTGCCGACTGGTAACTTTAACCATGCATTTGTATAAACTCTATTTAAAAGTTCTGCTGCATCTGGTCCTTTAATATCTATTTTACCTAATGTAGTTACATCACAAACTCCCACGTTTGTTCTTACGTTTTTTGCTTCTCTTTTTGATCCTTCAAATAAATTTTCATCCCCTTGTTTGTAATATCTTGGTCTTAACCACACACCTGCATCAACAAAAACTGCATTGTTTTTTTCATGCCAAGAGTGCATTGGTGATTTTCGTGTTGGTTTTGAGTGTTTACCAACCTCTCTTCCAACAATTGCTCCTATAGAAACTGGTGTATATGGAGGTCTAAAAGTAGTGTGACCAACATTTGGTACTACTTTATTTTCAATATTTGATACTAATTGTAAGCCATTTAAATTACTCGTTTTGCCTTGGTCAGTTGCCATGCCAAGGGTTGTATATCTTTTTACATGTTCAATTGATCGATAACCCTCTTTAAGTGCTATCTCCACATCAGAAACCGCAACATCATTTTGAAAATCTAAAAATCTTTTATAATTTTTTCCCTCAGGTAATGGCACACACCAAAACTTGTCGTGCGTTGTTGATTTTTTTTCGACTACATTTGGAAATGAAATTTCATTATTATTGTTAGTAATTTTTTTTGATAACTCATGACCAGTTTCAAAAGAACTTTTCAAAGTCTCCTCTAGAGTATAAGTTCCATTTGCAGCACCTAACGTTGTTTCGTTTTGTTTTGATGTTCCTGGAACAAATGCATCAATATCCTCATTAAATTTTGTTTTATTTCCTGATTGTGAAGCTAAATGGATTGTTGGCGTCCAAAATCCTGAAACACATATACAATCACACGTAATATTTTCTAACGTACCAAGCTGCTGTTTATCATCTGAAATTTTTGCAATATCTGCTGATTTTACTTTTTTATAACCTTGAGCGGCAACTACCACATATGAAAACTTAATGTTTATTCCTAAGTTTTTTGCTTCATCAACTATTTCAGATTGAGGATCTTTTCTTGTGTCTAAAATAATTGGATCAACACCATTTTTTTTAAATTCAATTGCAGTTTCATAGCCACTATCATTATTTGTAAATATTAAAGGGTTTCTTCCAACCAATACTCCATAAACTTTTAGGTATTCTTTTGCTGCCGATGAAAGCATTACTCCTGGGGTATCATTGTTTCCAAAAACTATAGGTCTTTCAATAGATCCTGAAGAAATTAAAACCTCTTTTGCTCTGATGTACCAAAGCCTTTGTTTTGGATGATATTGTTTTGTTTTTGGTAAGTGATCGCTAATTCTTTCAGACATCACCAGCATATTATGATCATAATATCCAAAAACCTGTGATCTATTTTTAACAATAACGTTAGGCATTTCTTTAAGTTCTGAAATTATTCCATCAGCCCACTCTTTACCTGATTGATTTCCTATATTAACATCACTAGTCAATAATGTTCCTCCATGTCTGGCTTTATCTTCAGCTAAAATAACTCGAGCTCCATTTTTTGCTGCAGCATACGCACTTGCTAAACCTGATGGTCCTGAACCTGCAATTAATAAATCGCAATATTCATATTTATGTTCATATCTTTCTTTATCATGTTTGGTTGATGCCACACCAAGTCCTGCTGCTTTTCTAATAAAAGGTTCGTAAACTTTGTACCAAAAACTTTTTGGCCACATAAATGTTTTGTAATAAAATCCTGCTGGAAGAAATACTTTTAAAAAATTATTTATAGCTCCAATATCAAAATTAACACTAGGCCAGCAGTTTACACTTGTAGCTTCTAATCCCTCAAAAAGTTCTTGTTCTGTAGCTTTAATATTTGGCTCTGTTTCACCATTTCTATATAATTGAACAATTGCATAAGGCTCATCTACTCCTGCTCCAAAAAACCCTCTTGGCCTATGGTATTTAAAGCTTCTACCAATTAAGTGAATTCCATTTGCTATTAAAGCTGAAGCAAGAGTATCACCTTCATATCCATAATAAGTTTTGCCGTTAAACTTAAATGATAATTTCTTATCTCTATTTATTAAACCAATATCTGGTAACCGATAACTTTGATCCATTATGAATTATCCTCATTGGCTTTTAATGTTCTAAATATTTCATGAGTTGCCGTGTCTCTTTCAACTTTTATCCACTGTCTACACCCTGACAAATGTTGCCATAACTCTAAATGTTTTCCCCTTAAACTTTTTCTATTGTAGACAAAATTATCCCAGTCTTTGTCAGACACTTCTTTATTAAGCTCAGGTCTTTTAACAGTTGCGTCTCCACCATAAGAAAATTCATTTTGTGATCTCATTCCACAGTGTGGACAATTAATATGAAGCATTTATGAAATCCAAGTTTTTGTTCCAAGTCCTTTTTCATCAAGTAAGTGACCTGTGTTAAATCTATTTAAACTGTATCCTGCATTTAATTTGTGAACTCTATCTTGTGCGATTGTATGAGCAAATGTCCAACCTGAAGCAGGAGTTGCTTTAAATCCACCATAACACCAACCACAATTTAAATACAAACCTTCAATATGCGTCTTATCAATTATTGGGGACCCGTCCATGGACATATCCATTATACCACCCCAAGTTCTAAGCATTTTTAATTTACTTAAGAACGGCATCATCGCAATTCCCTCTGTAAGTACATGTTGTAAAGTTGGTAAGTTGCCTCTTTGTGCATAACTATTATATCCATCAAGGTCACCTCCCATTACCATCTCACCTTTATCTGATTGACTTATATAAAAGTGTCCTGCTCCAAAAGTAACTACTCTATCTAAGATTGGTTTTACCGGTTCTGATACACATGCTTGAAGCAAATGGGTTTCGACAGGTAATGTCATGTTTAATTTTTCTGCTAAAATATTTGTACTCCCAGCAACACATAACCCTATTTTCTTAACCTTAATGTCACCTCTTGAAGTTCTCACACCATTAATTTTTCCACCACTAACATCAAATCCTGTAACTTCACAATTTTGAATTATATCCACTCCCATTGAATCAGCTTGTCTTGCATAGCCCCAAGCAACAGCATCATGCCTTGCAGTTCCCGCACTTGGTTGCATTAATCCACCAAAAATTGGGAATCTTACATTTTCAGAAAAGTCTGCCATTGGGATAATTTCTTTAACCTGTTCTCTATTGAGTAGAACTGCATCTATTCCATTTAGCCTCATTGAATTCCCTCTTCTTGCATAAACGTTCATTTGTGCATCAGAGTGCGCAAGATTGATAATTCCTCTTGGGGAAAACATCACATTATAATTTAAATCTTGGCTCATTTTTCTCCATAGATCCATTCCAAACTCACTAAAGAGAGCATTATCATCGTGCATGTAATTTGATCTAATAATTGTAGTGTTACGTCCAACGTTTCCACCGCCGATCCATCCCTTTTCAATAATAGCAACATTTGTAATGTTGTGCTCTTTTGCTAAATAATATGCGGTTGCTAAACCATGGCCACCACCTCCAATAATTACAACATCATATTCTTTTTTAGGAGTTGGATCTTTCCAGGCTAAATCCCAGTTTTGATGACCTGAAAAAGCGTTTTTAATCAGATTAAATATAGAATATTTTTGCATCAGATATTTTTATCTCAATGAATATAAATAGTTCTTATTTTTTTTATATATATTTTTTAGAAGTTTCCAAAAATCTCAAATAGGATATCTATTGTCCATTAAAAAACTAATTTATAGGAGTTTCAAATGAGTGAAGTTAAATCAGATATTCAGATAGCCAGAGAAGCAAAAATGCAACCTATAAATGATATTTTAGCAAAGATAAATGTGCCAGATGAAAGTACAGCTTTTAGTCCAATGGGAAGACACATTGCGAAAATAAATTTAGAATATTTAGATACCTTAAAAGATAAACCTGATGGAAAATTAATTCTTGTTACTGCAATCACTCCTACTCCTGCAGGAGAAGGTAAAACGACTACTTCTGTCGGATTAAATGATGGTTTAAATAAAATTGGAAAAAAATCTATTGTATGTTTAAGAGAACCAAGTCTTGGTCCATCATTTGGTATGAAGGGTGGGGCTGCTGGTGGTGGCTATGCTCAAGTAGTTCCAATGGAACAAATTAATTTACATTTTACTGGAGATTTTCACGCAATAACTTCTGCTCATAATCTTTTGTCAGCCTTAATAGATAATCATATCTATTGGGGAAATAAATTAGATATAGATGTTAGAAGAATTGTTTGGAAAAGAGTAATGGATATGAATGATCGTTCATTAAGATCTATAAATATCAACTTAGGTGGTGTTGCAAATGGTTTTCCAAGAGAAGACGGTTTTGACATTACTGTTGCATCTGAAATCATGGCAATCTTTTGTTTATCAAATGATTTAGAAGATTTAGAAAAAAGAATTGGTAATATAACAATTGCTTATACTAGGGATAGAAAACCCGTGTATGCAAAAGATTTGAAAGCTCAAGGTCCAATGACTGTATTACTAAAAGATGCCATCAGACCAAATGTAACTCAAACATTAGAAAATAATCCTGCGATCATTCATGGTGGTCCATTTGCAAATATTGCTCACGGATGTAATTCAGTGATAGCCACAAAAACAGGATTAAAGCTTGCAGACTATGTTGTAACAGAAGCAGGTTTCGGTGCAGACTTGGGAGCTGAAAAATTTCTTGATATTAAATGTAGAAAATCAAACTTAAAACCAAGCTGTGTAGTTATTGTTGCAACAATCAGAGCTTTGAAAATGCATGGTGGTGTAGCAAAAGATGATCTTAAAAATGAAAATGTTGACGCTCTTAAAAAAGGACTCGTAAACCTAGAAAGACATATTCAAAATGTTCAAAAATTTGGATTACCTGTTGCGGTTGCAGTTAATCACTTTATTAAAGATACAGACGACGAAGTAAAAGCTTTGATAGAATTTTGTGATGGGATGGGTGTTAAGGCAAGTCTTTGTACTCACTGGGCAAATGGTGGTGAAGGGACAAAAGATTTGGCTACTCATGTTGCAGATTTATGTGAAAAAAATGAAGCTAAATTTCAATTTTTGTACGACAGTAAAACCCCTTTATTTAAAAAAATCGAGACTATAGCTAAAGAAATTTATAGAGCAGATGATGTTATAGCTGATACAAAAATTAGAGATCAATTAAAAAACTTTGAAGAAGCTGGTTATGGCGAATTACCTATATGTGTTGCAAAAACTCAATATAGTTTTTCAACAGACCCAAGTCTCAAAGGGGCGCCATCAGGTCATTCTTTACCAATTAGAGAAATCAGACTCTCTTCTGGTGCAGAGTTTATAGTTGTTGTTTGTGGAGCTATAATGACAATGCCTGGATTGCCAAGAGTTCCAGCTGCAGACTCTATTAAGCTAAATAAAGATGGTGAGATTGAAGGTTTATTTTAAATTAGTTTTTTAGATAATTAAGCCAATTTCTAACTTCACAGGTTCTATCATTAAAGTTCAATAATTTATTTTCTGAATTTATATATGATATATGGCTTTCATATTCTTCTTCACTTAAAAAATTTTTATTAGCAAATAGTCTTTCTTTACGTCCAGCAATAAGTTTAAGCATTTGAGAATATTCATAATCAGGATGATACTGTAAACCGATAATTTCAGAGTTTCCAACTTTGAAGCTAACACCCATTACATTGTTTATTTTGTCACTAGATAAAAGAATAGCATCTTTTGGTAACTCACTTACTTCATCAAAATTAAAAGCTGGTGATGTAAAAATTTTTTCTTTGTCTTTATATATAAAATGTTTCTGGCCTTCATCATTAACAATTACATTCGATGCAATTCCTATATGAGCACCTTTTGTAGCTGGATGAGCTTTGCCTCCAGCAGCTGTTGTGCAAATTTGCAATCCCCAACAAATTGCTAAAATTTTCTTTTGTTGAGTAAAACAATTAGATGCAAAATTTATATGTTTTTTAATTACATCTGTCATATCGTTTATTCTCATGGCACCACCAGTAAAAATAATTCCACTATATTCGTGCATATTTTTTAAAGCATGACTGGTTTCGTCATCATGTCCAGGATTTATAATTTCTGTATTTGTTGATGGATCAATTTTTAAAATTAAATTTTTTAAGTTATCTGCTGCAGAAGCCCCTGCTGCTTTGATAAAAAACTCACTATCTTTTCTATTATTTCCCTCAACAATTAAAATATTTAAAGCATTCATTTAAATAATTCTCCTGACATGCTGTGTTGGTACATTAGTTTCATGTCTTCTTCATTCAATTTTTTTGGGTTTCCCCCTGTAGATGGGTCTGCTAAAGCCATTTTTGACAATCTATCAAGATCAAAATCTTTTTCATTAATCACTTCTGATAATTTATGAGGCATATCTAATTTTTTTCTTAAATCTAAGATCCAATTAATGAAACCATCAAAAGATTTATCTTTAAGTTCTAAATAATTACATATTTTGATTATTTTTTGTTCAATCACATCTTTATTAAAAGTTAAAACGTAAGGCATAAATATCGCATTAGATAGACCATGGTGAACATTATTTAAAGCATTTACAGGATGACTTAATGAGTGAATGGCACCCAAACCTTTTTGAAATGCCGTTGATCCCATGCTAGCTGCTGATAACATATTTTGGCGTGCTTCAATATTAGATCCATTGTTCACAGCTTCTAACAACCAATTGTTAATCAATCTCATACCCTCCAAAGCAATTCCGTCAGCCATTGGGTGATA
>Ga0228626_1001120_pt1 | contig 10899 bp, 9 predicted proteins | sample 31DmetaG_FD_183028 | JGI IMG/M metagenome (GOLD analysis project Ga0228626, IMG submission 183028) | Seawater microbial communities from Monterey Bay, California, United States - 31D | ecosystem: Environmental > Aquatic > Marine > Coastal | place: USA: California | collected 2016-10-26
TTCTCTTTCTTGTAGTTTTCTTCCAAATTTTTCTTGCAGCCCTTTTTTAGAAAGATAGGTAATATGTGCAGCCATTCTTGCAACCGCCAAACCTTTATTTGGAATTGTATTTTGTATATTATAATTACCTTCATTCCAGTTACTGTCTGCTGCAATTGCCTGACGACCTAATTCATTAAATGCAATATTTTGAGCGGAATGACTAGAGGTGCACGCAATTGGTATTACAGTTTTTGCCTTATCTGGAAAATTACTAATAAATTGAAGTACCTGCATACCACCCATTGACCCACCAACAATTGAAAAAAGTTTATCTATCCCAAAGTGCTCAAGCAAATTATATTGAGCATTGACCATGTCATTAATTGTAATAACAGGAAAATTAGTTCCAAAAATTTTTTGTGTTTCTGGATCTTTGTGATTTGGTCCAAATGATCCTAAACATCCTCCAATTACATTAGAGCAAATTACAAAATATTTATTTGTATCGATTGATTTATTGGGACCTACAGCATAAGACCACCAACCATCTTTATTAGTAACTGGATTTAAGCCAGTCACAAATTGATCACCTGTTAAAGCGTGAAATACTAAAATGGCATTATCTTTTTTATCGTTTAATGATCCATAAGTTTCATAGGCTATAGGAAAATTATTAATTGTTTTCCCACAATCTAATTTAAGTGGTTTTTTTACCAATAAAGTTTTTAAATGTTTATCTGTATTCATATAAATGCGAATATTTGAATTGTGAGAAAAAAAACAATTTTAGCGGTTTTTTTTAAGCGCTCGCAATTCAGTTAAATCAGCGCATAAATTTTGTACAAGAAGTTATTTATTATGTCAATTTTTTAAAAATTGTCTTATTCAGTATAAAAATTTATATTTTTATCTATAAAGAGCCCATAGTAAAAAAAATGACTGTTCCAAAATTTAAAAAATTTAATATTGAAGCCTATAAGCCTGGTAAATCAAAAATTAAAAAATTTAAAAAAATTATTAAATTATCAGCAAATGAGTCTGCGTTAGGGATGAGCCCGAAAGCAATAAAAGTAATTACTGATAAAAAATTGAAACTAGAGAAATACCCTGATGGAAAATCAGAACTTTTAAGAGAAGAAATTGCAAAGAAATACAAATGCAATAAAGATAAAGTCATATGTGGAGCAGGATCAGATGAGGTTATTCAAATGATTTGTCAATTATTTTTAAATCCCAAAGACGAAGTTGTATTACCTCAATATAGTTTCTTAATGTATCGAATTTATGCAAATATTGTAGGAGCTAAAGTGGTATTTGCAAAAGAAGTAAATTTTAAAATTTCAATAGAAGAAATAATAAAAAAAGTGACAAGAAGAACTAAGATAGTTTTTTTAGCAAACCCAAATAATCCAACTGGGACTTATTTGACAAAAAAAGAATTATTAAAGTTAAGAAAAAAATTGAATAAAAATATTTTATTAGTTGTGGATGATGCTTATGCAGAATATATGAAAAATAAAGATTATAAATCAGGTTTAGATTTATTTAAAAATAAAGATAATGTTTTTATTTTAAGAACTTTTTCAAAAATATTTGGTTTAGCCTCATTAAGAGTAGGGTGGGGATATGGTTCTAAAAAAATTATAAATGCTCTAAATATAATTAGACCACCATTTAATGTAAACCGACTTGCCCAACTTGCAGCGGTAGAGTCTCTAAAAGATAAAAAATTTATTGAAAAATCAATAAAACATAATTTAATTTTTGCTAAGAAAATAAAATCTTTTTTAGAAAAATATCAAATAGGTTCTAATGACATTTCGGCAAATTTTTTATTATTAGATTTTAAAAGATGCAGGTATTCAGCCAAGTTTATCTATGAGGCGCTCAAAAAAAAAGGGATTATATTGAGAGCTACAGAAGATGGTTATCACATTAAAAATAAATTAAGATTAACCATTGGTTCAAAAAATGAAAATTTAGCATTAATGAATACTATAAAGAAAATATTGGATTAATATGAAAAATATTTTAATTATTGGATGTGGTTTATTAGGTTCTTCTTTATTAAGAAGAGTACATAAAAAGAAAATTGCAAAAAAAATTTTTATCTACGAAAAATCTAAATCAAATATATCTAAAATAAAAAAATTAAAACTTCCAGGTATAATTATAAAAGATTTAGATCAGGCTGTAAAAAATTCTGATTTAATAATTTTATGCACACCTATGAGTGAATATAAAAATTTAATTCTTAAAATGAATAAATCTTTATCAAATAAAAATATTCTAACTGATATTGGTTCTTCAAAAATAGAGTCATCAAAGATCATAAAAAATTTTTTAAAAAAAGATGTTATTTGGACCCAAGGACATCCAATTGCAGGATCAGAGGTAAGTGGACCTGAAAATGGTAAACAAGATATATTTGAAAACAAATGGTGTGTTTTAATTAAAGACAAAAATACAAAGAAAAAACATTTAACTTTATTAAGTAATTTTTGGAAAAAGATGGGTTCAAAAATAGTTGTAATGACTGCTGAAAAACATGACAAAATATTTTCTATGACAAGTCATCTACCTCACTTAATTGCATATAATTTAGTAAAATCTGCACAAGATTTTGAGAGAATACAAAATTATGATTTAATTAAATATAGCGCAGGGGGATTAAGAGATTTTTCAAGAATAGCCGCTTCCAATGAAATCATGTGGAGAGATATATTTTTTAATAATAAAAAAAATATTTCGAAAGTAATTGATTTATTTGTTAAAAATTTAAATTCATTTAAAAAAGATATCAATTCTCAAAACAATAGATCTATAATAAAGAAATTAATTCAAACTAAAAAAGTAAGATCAAAAATTATTAAATTAAAGCAAGATATTAACAAACCTGATTTTGGTAGAAATTAATATTTTACAGAAGATATTTTTTTAACCTTGAGTTTTGCTGTTTTTTCAATTCTTTTTATTGTCTGAAAAATTGGCATTATTAAAACTTTTTTTTCAGGTCCATATGCATGAATTAACTCTTTTGAGTTTAAGCACATTGCAACATGACCTTTCCAAAAAATAATATCACCTTTTTTAAAACTCTTCATACTCCTTTTTTTCTTTGAATATCTGATCTGATCTACGGTATCTCTTGGATAGTAAGTTTCATTATAGTAATTAAATATTTGAAGTAATGCGGAACAATCTATTCCTTTAAATGTTTTTCCACCCCATACATATTTTGTTTTTAAAAATAATTGAAAAATCTTTGAAAAATTTTTTTCTTTATGGTTAATTTTTTTTATATCTTTTTTTTTTAACCATTTATTTTTTTCAAACTCAACATAATTTTTATTTTCACTAATCACTTGAATTCTTGATCCAAAAGGTAAAAAATTTTTATTTTTTTTTTTCAATTTAGTCAAAATTTGAGCTTTAAGTGAAAAAACTTTGTGATTTACAGAAAGTTTTTTTATATAATCTTTATTCTCTATATAACCAATATAATTGTCAAAAGTTGATTTGATTTTAATCCATTCTCTATTCTTTGATAAAATTTTAAATTTCTCTCCATAAAGTATTTGGGATGTAACTTCAGACTTCTTTGAAGCTTTTTTATATATATTTGAAAATGGTTTTTTAAAAAAAAAATTATTTTTCACTTAATTTTAGTTTATCTTTTATAATCCATAAACAGATCAAAGAAGGGATAACCATGATTGCTGTTAAAATAAAAAATGTACCCCAGTCCCCATTTAACCAATCTACTAATGCTCCAGAGGATGATGCAAGTGTGGTTCTTCCAGCAGTTCCAATTGATGCTAGCAAAGCGTATTGAGTTGCTGTGTAAGTTCTATCCACAAGTAAAGAAATAAATGCTACAAAGGCAACTGTTGCAAAAGCTGCAGCAATATCATCAAAAATAACTGCTACAGCAAATAACCATTCTGATTTTCCAGTCCATGCTAGTGCTGTAAACAATAAATTAGTTGCAGCCATTAAAATTCCTGCAAGAAACATTGCTTTTAAAACTCCTGATCTAATTACAAATAAACCACCTAATAATGTAAATATAACTGTGGTTACCCATCCTAAAGTTTTTGAATAAATAGCAATATCACTTTTAGAAAATCCTATTTCTTTATAAAAAACTATAGACATACGACCCAAAAATGCTTCACCAATCTTAAATAAAAATACAAAACCTAAAATACCTAAGGCTATAGAAAATCCATTTTTTTTAAAAAAACTTATTACCGGCCCACCAAGTGTGCCGCTTATCCATGCAATTATATTGGTAACAAAATTTTTTGATCCAATTTTACTTTGAATTAATTGGTCAGTTTTCTTTTGATTATCTTTTCTAGAATTTGACGGAGCTTCATGAACAAACATAAGCCCGATATTCATTAAAATTACTATAATACCTAAAATTAGAAATGTTGATTGCCAGTAATTAGCTATTCCAATTTTTTGAAAATAGTCTGCCGTAAATAGAGCAATTACACCGCCTAACTTATATCCACTCCACCAACCAACTACTGCCATTGCAGCACCTGCAGCCATTGATTTACCTTCATGTTCTCCAATTTGTTCAATTCTTAGTGCATCTACTGTTATATCTTGTGTTGCAGATGCAATTGCAATAATTAAACCCACTGTAATTAGTAGAGCAAGATTTTCTGTTGGATTAATTAAGCTCCAAACAATCAAGCTAATTAAAATGGAAGTTTGCATCAAAACTATCCAACCACGTCTATGACCAAGTTTTTTTGTAAGATATGGAATTTGAAGTCTATCTATAAGAGGTGCCCATAGATAATTAAATGCATAAACTCCAAATATTAATCCAGCCCACCCTATAGTTGATCTGCTCAAGCCTTCCTCTTTTAACCATAAACTTAAACTGCTACCAATCAAAACCCATGGAAAACCTGAGATAGCTCCAAGCAGCAATATTCTTAACATTCTTTTATCAAAATAAACTGAAAAGGTTTCTGACAGAGATTGTTTTTTTATTTCAATCATTTTAATTTCTCCAAAAAGACGGCAAAAATAATACTAATATTGCAAACAACTCAAGTCTACCTAAAATCATACCAATCGTTAAAATCCATTTTGAAATATCAGGTAAAGATGAAAAATCTCCATTAGGGCCAATAATAGGACCCAACCCTGGTCCAACATTAGAAATTGATGTAGCAGCTCCTGAAATTGCAGTGATAAAATCAAGACCAGTTAAAGAAAGTAGAGCTGCAAGTAAAAAGAAAATTACTAAATAAAAATAAATAAATGAAATTATTGAAGCAATAAATTTATCATCAACTGAACTTTGATCATATTTAATCACGAAAACTCCTTTAGGATAGATAATTTTTTTAAGTTGTATTGCTATAAATGAATAAAGAATTTGAATTCTAAAAATTTTAATACCACATGTGGTTGATCCAGCACATCCACCTATAAACATAAGTGCTAAAAATAAAGTAATTGGAAAACTACCCCAGCTATCATATTCAGAATTCACATAACCAGTTCCAGTTAATATAGAAATACTATTAAAAAAAATTGATCTTAAATTAAAATTTTCATAATTGTTTAAAAGCAAGTATATAGATAATAATAAAATTGCAGTAACAATAACTTTTAAAAAGGTTTTAATTTGTACATCTGTTAAAAAAATTCTTTTATTTCCATTTATAAATTTTATGTATGCAATAAATGGTATGCTGCCTAAAATAATAAATATCATAGAAGCAATTTCTATTGGGATACTATTAAAGTAACCAATAGACTGATTATAATTTGAAAAACCTCCTGTAGCTATTGTAGTCATTGCATGGGTTAAACTATCAAATTTACTCATTCCAAATAACCAATAAGTTAAAGCACACATCACGGTTAATCCTGAGTATATATAGATTAGTCTTAAAGCTATTTCTTTTGATTTTGGAAGTATTTTTTCCGAAGAGTCATTGCTTGAAATTTTAAATAATTGCATACCGCCAACGTTCATTATTGGCATTAAAGTTATCGCCATTACAATAATACCAATTCCTCCTAGCCATTGCAAAATGGCTCTCCATAATAAAATTCCTTTAGGAGTAAATTCTAAATTTGAAATAATAGTCGAACCAGTGGTCGTTATCCCAGACATACTTTCAAAAAACGCATCTGTTACAGAAAGTTCTATTGTTGAAAAAATGAAGGGCAAAGATCCAAAAATTGCTATACTAAGCCATGAAAGTGCAGTCAGAAGAAATGCTTGTTGTAAATTTAATTTTTTATCATGATCTAAGTTAGATAAAAAAAATAAAGTTCCAAAAATTATTGTAACGATTGATGCTCCAAAAAAAGATGAGTCTATTTCAGAGTAAGCAAATTGAACAATAATAGGTATGAACATGGATACACCAAGAATTATTTGCAAAATTCCAAGTGTAAAAAAAACGGTTTTATAATTAGACATTTTGAAAGAACATTATTTTATGGTAAATAAATTTCAACTCTATAAGAATTAGTAAAATCACTAATTTAAGATTTTTAGAAGCATAATTCATGATTAAAAAAGAAAATTTAGATAAAACTAGTGCTTGGCCTTTTGTTGAAGCAAAAAAATTACTTAGAGAGAGAAAATCTTTCATAGAAAAAAAAGGTAAAATTACACTTCAAACAGGTTATGGCCCAAGTGGACTTCCACATATAGGAACATTTGGTGAAGTTGCAAGAACATCAATGATGGTAAATGCTTTAAGGCAACTATCTGATTTTCCAACTGAAATAATAACATTTTCTGACGATATGGACGGTTTACGAAAAGTGCCAGATAATGTGCCTAATCAAGAATTACTTAAAGATAATCTTCATAAACCATTAACCCAAGTTCCAGATCCTTTTGAAAAATTTGATAGCTTTGGTGAACATAATAATGAAATGTTAAAAAATTTTTTAGATAATTTTAAATTTGATTATAATTTTCAAAGTTCTACTTCACTTTATAAAAGTGGATTTTTTAATCCAACACTTAAAATTATCTTAGAAAATTATGAAGGAATTATGAATATTATAATTCCTACATTGGGTAAAGAGCGTCAACAAACCTATAGCCCCTTTTTGCCTATTTGTCCTGATACAGGTCATGTTTTAGAAATTCCTGTTACAGAAATTGATAAGGAAAATTCTAAAATTGTTTTTGATAATAAAGGAAAAAAATTAGAAGCAAGTATTTTAGATGGAAATTGTAAATTACAATGGAAAGTTGATTGGGCAATGAGATGGTATGCTTTAGATATTGATTTTGAGATGTATGGAAAAGATTTGATAGAAAGTGCAATTTTATCAACAAAAATAATAAATTTATTAGGAAAGAAAAACCCATCTGGCTTTGCATACGAATTATTTTTAGATGAAAAAGGTGAAAAGATTTCAAAATCAAAAGGTAATGGTATTACAATTGATCAATGGTTGGAATATGCTTCACCAGAAAGTTTATCTTTGTATATGTATCAAAATCCAAAAAGAGCAAAAAAACTATACAAAGAAATAGTTCCTAAGGCTGTTGATGAGTATTTGGATTGCATTGAAAAGTCAAAAAAACAAAATGAACTTCAGTTATTAATGAATCCGGTTTGGCACGTTCATAATGGCAATATTCCAAAAGAGGAGATGATTATGACATTTTCAATGTTGCTGAATCTAGTTGAGACAAGCAATGCTGATAGTAAAGATTTGTTATGGAAGTTTGTTAAAAAATATAAATCTGATATTTCTGAAAAAAATTTTCCAATTTTTGATGATTTAGTAAGCTATGCAATTAAATATTTTAATGATGTAATTAAAGCTCAAAAAAAATATAAAACACCAAATCAATCTGAAAAATTAGCTCTAGAAGCATTGGTAAAAACACTTGAAAAATGTACAGATAAAATGTCACCAGAAGATATTCAAACATTGATTTATTCAACCGGAAAAGAAAATGGCTATGCAGATAACTTAAGAGATTGGTTTAAATTGATATATGAAGTAGTTTTTGGAGATGAAAATGGACCTCGAATGGGATTTTTTATAAGCTTTTTTGGTGTAAAAGAAACAACGGAGCTGTTAATGAATAAATTAAAATAATGTTTTCTAAAATAAGACCACTAATATTTAAAGTAGATCCAGAAAAAGCACACACTCTAGCAATCAAGTCGTTAAAACTTAATTTGATTCCAAACATATTTGATGAAAATAAAAATGATCCAATTTTTCAAACAACAATTTTTGAAAAAGATTTAGATAATCCGATTGGTATGGCGGCTGGTTTTGATAAAAATGCTGAAGTATATAATGCCTTATTCAAATTGGGATTTGGATTTGTCGAAGTTGGAACAATTACCCCTTTAAAACAATATGGCAATCCTAAGCCAAGAGTATTTAGATTGGTAGAGGATGAAGCGCTAATTAATAGATTAGGTTTTAATAATCATGGTGCTAAAATTGTAAAAGAGCGTATTAAGCGGAATAAAAAATTAGGATTATTAGGTATCAATATTGGTCCCAATAAGGACTCTAGTGATAGATTGAATGATTATTTAATTGGATTAAAAACTTTTTATGATGATGCAGACTATATCACCATTAATATTTCATCACCAAATACGGAAAATTTAAGAACATTTCATGAAGGTAATAAATTACAAGATTTACTTAAAGCTATTATGACAGAGAGAAAAAATTTAAAATCAAATGTTCCTATTACAGTCAAAGTTTCACCAGATATTAATGAAGATCAAGTAAATCAAATTACTGAAATTCTTCTGGATCATGAAATAAAAGCAATTATTGTTTCAAATACATCAGAAGCTACAAGAGACAAACTTAGCAATATTCAAAGACATCAAAAAGGGGGCTTGTCTGGAAAACCAATTGAAGAAAGATCAAATTATTTAATAAATAAATTTTACAAATTATTAAAAGGTAAAATAAAAATAATAGGTGTTGGTGGTGTTGACTCAGGTCAAGCCGCTTATGATAAATTTGAAGCTGGAGCAGATTTTATTCAGCTTTATACTGGAATGGTTTTTAGAGGGCCAAATATTGCTGGAATTATTAAAAAAGACCTAAAAGAATTATTAATTAGAGACGGAGTTAAAAATTATACTGAAATTATAGGAAATAAAACTCTATCTTAAATGTATTAAACTTGACGCTTTACACATCTCCCCTTATATAGGCACTATTATTATGTCAAAAAAATGTGAATTAACCGGTAAAATTCCAATGAAAGGTCACAATGTTAGTCATGCTAACAACAAGACTAAAAGAAGATTTTTACCAAATCTTAAAAAAGTAAAATTCACAAGTGAACTAATGAAGAGAAGCCTTAAATTAACAGTGAGTAATTCTGGTGTAAGATCTGTTGATAAAAAAGGTAGCTTTGATGAATTCCTTAAAGCTGTTAAAAATAAAAATTTATCACCAAGATTAAAGAAATTAAAAAAAAGTATTTTAATAAAATCTCCTTTTAAGAAAAAGCCTGTAGCTAAATCTGCTTAATGAGCAAACTTTTTGTTACCCTATCAATTTTGATGGGTGTGGTTGTTTTATCGTCTAATTATTTAGTACAATTTCCAATAAATTATTATGGCTTAAGTGAAATTCTTACTTATGGAGCTTTCAGTTATCCAGTAGCTTTTTTAATTACAGATTTAGCCAATAGATTTTATGGTAAATTTGTAGCCAGAAAAATCGTATATATTGGATTTTTTATAGGCATAATTTTTACACTTTTATTCTCAACTAATTATGCTGATTTAATTTCAATAAGAATTGCTATTGGATCTGGAGTTGCTTTTATCACAGCACAACTACTAGATATTCAAATTTTTGATCGTTTAAGAAAAAAGGAGTGGTTTATAGCGCCTTTAACATCATCATTTATTGGATCAACTGTTGATACTTTTTTATTTTTTTCAATATCATTTTATGGAACGGGAGTTCCTTGGATAACATTGTCATTAGGTGACTTAACAGTAAAATTATTTGTGTCTTTGGTAATGTTAATACCTTTTAAAATTTTACTTAAAATTCGTAAGCCAATTTAAATTTAGTATAAAAACTTATACGATAAGATTTTGTAAGCTAATTTTGCCACAAGAAAGTTATAGGAATTAAAACCTTTAATTGGTGATAATTCATTAATATCTGCACCAACAATTTTTGAATTTTTTGCTGCAATTCTAATTATGTTTAATGTTTCATCCCACAATAATCCACCTGGCTCTGGAGTTCCAGTTGCAGGCATAATGCTTGAGTCTAGGCCATCAACATCGAAGGTTAAATAGACCGTTTTGTTCTTTATTAATTTCTTAAATTTATTTAGGTTCCATTTGCTTTTATCTTTTGCCCAAAAAATATTAATTCTAGATGAGTTTTTTTTTAAAAATGGAATTTCACTTTCAGATATATTTCTTATACCAAAAGAAATTAATGAAACATTTGGAAAATCCAAACATCTTTTTATTGCTGAGGCATGTGAAAATTTTTCTCCATTGTAGCTTTCTCGAAGATCAGCATGAGCATCAAAGTGTAGTAGGCAAATATCTTTGTATTTTTTTACAAAAGGAGCAATACACCCTGGTGTAATTGAGTGTTCGCCCCCAAAGGTCATAGGGAAAAGTTTTTTATCTAAAATTTCTTGATTTATTTTAGACATTTTTGACAGAGCTTTTTTAATGTTTTTGTCTATCTTAAAAGGCCTTAAAGTTTTAATACCTATCCTTTTATAGGGCTCACAATGCAATTCTTCATCATATAGTTCTACTTGATGTGATGCTTTGATGATTTCTTTGGGTCCATTTTTAGTTCCACCACCATAACTAACAGTTTTTTCAAGACCAAAAGGAACTACCACAACTTTTTCTTTGAAATCAACTCTAT
>Ga0228626_1001138_pt1 | contig 10794 bp, 14 predicted proteins | sample 31DmetaG_FD_183028 | JGI IMG/M metagenome (GOLD analysis project Ga0228626, IMG submission 183028) | Seawater microbial communities from Monterey Bay, California, United States - 31D | ecosystem: Environmental > Aquatic > Marine > Coastal | place: USA: California | collected 2016-10-26
TCTTATTATTATGGTTGATAAAGCTCCAGACGGATTCTATGGTATAAATCTGCACTACTTAGAACCAAGAGTGCGAGCAAAATTTTTCGATAAACTTTTAGAATATTCTAACAATAAAAAATACGATAAGACCACTCGTTTAAAATTGTCGTATGATCTTTTAAAGAACGCGGCAAAGTTATCAGCATTTAAACCATGCTATAAGAGATATCTTAATAAACATGTAAAATCACAAATATCAGAAGTAAATGCGAGTGAATGGGAAATCGCTTTATTTTTACCAACAGAACAATTCAAAAAGAGTGGTAAAGATAATATTTGGAAAAATTCAAGATCTAAAATCTAATAAAAAAAATGGACTCACAAAGTATAGACATATTAAAAGGTACAATAACAAAACGTAACGGATTTGCGCGTACTAATAGATTTAGAATATTCATAGCGCCTCCTGAAATTTTATTAGAAGGTAATAATGATAATTTAAGAGATATGAATATTCTTTGTGATCAGTGCAACTTTCCTGGAAGGCAGATGCAAACGTTCGAAGCGAACTATACACGGCAACAAATAAAAGTTGCACAGTCATTTATTAACGAAGATGTTTCATTTACATTTAATCTTACCAATGATTATTTTATAAAAAAAATATTTGATAATTGGACTAATTTAATCATCGATCGAGATACATTTAAAAAAAATTACGATAATGTATATAAAAGAGATATAGAAATATTTCAAATGGATAATATGGGTAATGATGTTTATGGTATAGTACTTAAAAATGCATTTCCAATATCAATACAATCAATTGAATTAAACAATAGCGAAGGTCAGATAACACAAGTAACAGTTGAAGTTACCTACGAAGACTTTCAAGAAAGACCAATCTCAGCAACTAGCAATGTTGGAGTAGATGATATTAGTTCTCAGCTACCTTTTGGCTTAGTATAAATAATATTTTAATTATAACTGAATGAATAACAACTAACAAAATTATGGCATTACCAAAACTAGAAATACCAACGTACCCTATCGAGGTACCGTCTCTTAATAAACAACTTGATTTCAGACCGTTCCTTGTAAAAGAAGAAAAGGTTCTTATGATCGCTCAAGAAACAGAAGATAACAGCAAACTTTTACCAGTAATTAAAAATATCGTAAAAACATGTTCGTTTGAAAAGCTTGATCCGAACGATTGTACTTCAACCGACCTTGAATATCTTTTCCTTCAACTTCGTGCTAAAAGCATAGGAGAAACTGTAGATGTACAAATTAAGTGTGAAGAGTGCGGAGAATATACTTCTATTAAAATAAACCTTGATGAAATCAAGGTATCTGAAATAGATAATATCAGTAACACTATTGAAATTAGTGATTCTGTTGGAATGGTACTGAAGCCTCTATCAGTAAAAGATGTAGAAAGAGTTGACGATAAAAATGCTGAAAGAGCATTTAATCAAACACTTATATATTCTATTGAATCTATTTATGATGCAGATAATGTACATCCTGCAAGCGAATCAACTGAAAAGGAACTTATTGAATTTATCGATTCATTATCGCACTCGCATCTCGAAAAAATGCAAGAGTATATTCAGAATGTACCTACAATACAATACATCAGCAAATTTAAATGTAAGGCGTGTGGTCATGAGAATGAAATTGTATTAGAGGGAATTGAATCTTTTTTCGTATAAGCCTTTCTCATGATTCTTTAGCGAATCACTATCAGACAAACTTTGTGATGATGCAACATCATCAATACAGTTTGACAGAACTCGAAGGTATGATCCCTTGGGAAAGGCAGATATACGTATCTCTTCTTCAGGAGCATATAAAGGAAGAAAATGAGAGAATAAAGCGACAAAATAAATAAATAGGGATATGGCGAATCCGAAAAAACTTAAAAGACCTACTGATCAAAATATCAAAGCTAATATAGATATATCTGAATTGTTGGGGAGCAACGAAGGTTTAGATAAAATTAATTATTTGTTGGCCTTTAAGTATCTTAAAATTAGGAAGAATATTCTTAATGCTGTCATTAAGAAGACTCAAGGTGGAAAATTAACAGGCCTTAAACTTGGTAAAGAGATAAAAATATCTGAGCTTCTCGGTGAACCGCCTAAAAGCGGCCTTCTTTTTGGTTTAAAATGGTTAAGAACTAAAAATATAATTCTTAAAAAGGTTGGCGCAGCTGCTAAGGATGCAAACTTTGAGTTTGGTAAAGAGATAGATATTAATGATATTCTTGGATCTGCACCTGAGCAAGATTTTATAACGAAGACACGATTCTTTTTACTTCGTCAAAAGTTATTATCAAAGATTTCTAAAGCAGTAAAAGACTTTGATGCCAAATCAATGCTTCCTGGAATTGCAGGAATAGAACCTACCGAGATTGATGGAATTGACACTGCTGATATATCCTCAGCCGAAGGTATATCCTCAGCCGAAGGTCTATCTACTGACGAATCATTGAATGAGCTAAGGGGAATTCATATCGGCATTAATAATATCTTTGACCATCTTTTAGATGACAAAAGCAGCAAATTAAAAGATAGAGAAGAAAAACGAGAACAGATCGCTCGCAACGAAAGGCGTCATAACGAAATGCTCGATGCTACCAAAAGTGGCGCTGGTGGATTTGGGAGTGGTGAAGGTTCTGGAGGCGGAGGATTTGAAATGCCATCCATTCTAGAGCTTGCAGGTCTGAAAGGATTTTTTGGAGGTAAGGGTAAAGGTAAAGGTAAAATTGGTCGGCTATTTGGTGGGTTATTGGGTGGTAAAGGTAAACTAATTGCAGGTGGTGCAGCAGCTTTGGCTGGTGGAGCTACTCTTACTAAAGCCGCAACTACTCTTAGCCCCAATGTAGCTGGAAAAACAATAGTTCAAGGTGTTGATAATGTAGCTAAAACAGTAACTAAAGAAAGTACTGGAAAGGTATTACAAAAAAGTTTGGGTAAGGGTGTTGGAAAGAGTTTAGTAAAGAAACTACCAGTAATTGGTTTAATTGCTGGCTTAGGATTTGGATTAAAGAGAGCTCTCGGCGGAGATTTTTCTGGAGCAGCAATGGAAGTTGCATCTGGAGCAGCTTCCTTGATACCAGGAGTAGGCACAGCCGCATCTGTTGCAATAGATGCTGCACTGATAGGTAAAGATGTAGTAGGTGCAAAAAAAGCGAATGCAAGTGATGAAGCTACAAAAATTTATAGCCAAATTGGCGAAACAAGTTCTAGTGCTTCAGCAAGTCTTGCAGCTGGAGAAGAAATCGATCCAAAGATTAAAACTGCAATTATACAAGGATTGGCAAAAAGTTCTACATCACTTGGAGCAAAAGGCGCAAGAAGTACTTTACAAGCTCAAATCGACTCTGTTAGAGCCGGCGTCGGGTCACAATCAGACCTTGACATGTTCATAAAACGAGCGTTAGTTAGCGCCACACGAAAATCCGGTAAAGTTTCTGAATCAGATTTAAAAGGTGTAGAGTCATTATTTGCAGAAGAAAGAATAGGCCAATTAAAAGCTGAAAGCTCTCCAACCGAAACTATTACTGGTAAGAAACCCGAGGCAGAGGCAAATTATAAAATGGCAATGGAGAATGCCATAAGCGCTAAAAAAGCTTTAGGTTCTTTTGAAGACGAGACGGTCGAAGGAAAAGATTACGAAATGATTGAACGACCACAAGGATACCGCGGTGTCTACATGGGGTTATCTACTGATGACGATGGTAATGTAGAGAAAGATCTTATACGAAAATATAAAGATGAAGATGTACAAAAGAAATTTATAGAATTAGAAGAAGCTGAAATTAGAGCAAGTAACAAAGTTAATACAAGCGAGATAGATATGCTATTAGAAGCTGGAGCGTTGAATAAAGCTTTTGCATTTGATAAAGAAGGAGAAAGAAAGCGGGTAAGTTCGAACGCTTTAAAGCTCGCACGAGCCCGTTATCGCAAAGCTAATAATATTGGTATGGGCGAAAAAGGAACGTATGCCGATAAAATGAGAGGCGGTAGAGATGCCATACGAAAAAACATATTAGGCGAAGACAATGCTATTAAGCCAACCGAGACTACAACCGGCGGGCAAAAGGCAGAGTCGGCATCAAACAGTTCTCCAACAGAAACTGCAACTGGTAAAAAGACCGAAATTAAATCTGGGTATGGTATGGTAAACGGCCAATTTACAGCAGTGATAGATGGAATGCCGTACCAATACGGAGAACAAATTGTTACGAAAACCCAAAATGGTAAAGTTGTACAAGATGCATTTTGTTATATTAAAAAGGGTGCTGGCAATCTTGACGACGACCCCGAAAATCATCGGGTTGATAAAGAATCATACACAAATTTTGTAGAAAAGATGAATTCTACAGATTGGTTATCGAGTCCAAAATTATCAGCAGAAGAAATTAGAAATATGAAGTCAGCACCTGCACCGAAACAAGCAGTGCCTAAAGAGTTGCCTGTATCAGTTCCTAATATTGGAATGTCAACAGTTGAAACTAAAAACCCAAATGTTGTTCCAACCGAGAAAATGACTGGTCAACTGCCAAAACGATACACTGCATATGATAAACGTACAGATGCAGCTAATAACGACTTGGCTCGCTTTGAGAAATATAATGACTCAGACTACACATTCTCTGAAGTTGATGGCATTGGATATCGTAGAAAATATAACGATGCCGAGAAACAAAAGGAGTATGAAGATTTACTAAAGTGGCAAAAACGCGTTACGCGGCGTAAAGATTATCAGCCTGTTGGAGGTGTCGATGAACGATCTGCTGAATATTATAAACAAAACTATCAACAAATGATTGATAGTGGTGTCGACCCTCGCGATCATGACGCTCAAGATTTGAAGTATCGATACTTAGAAAGTATGGGTTATGGCACTCGGGTAGATTATGATGACAGTCAAGTTGAACACGAAGATCTTTGGCAAAATATGTTTCTTCAAGAAAGCGAAAAGTTGCCTTCAGAAGGTTCATACACGACCGGAATGTCTGGAGACTATCAACCAGACGCAATGATGCACAATTTATTAATGAAGCGGGAGCCCTCAAAACTAAGCCTCGATTCTACGGCTCCGATATCTAGTACTGATGGAGCTCAGCTTACAATGGCTCAAAAGGAAAATGCTGAATTAAAAGGTGAAAATAATAATAATGGCTCTGCACCAATTATAGCGCCAAGTAATATTAATAATTCTCAGTCTTCAGTATCTAATGTAACAGTAGCAGCGCCGCCGCATATCGATAAAACACAATCAATGTTTGGTATAACTCAGCTATCATACTAAAAAAAGAGGGAAGCAGCAGCCGCCACTTCCCTCTACTTATTCTAGATCAGAGATGCTTAGCCTTGTGCGGCTAACTTGGCAAAATAGTCAAGTGTATCACCATCATCTTCTGTGTCTAGGCTAACGTCAGTATCTTCCTTTTGAGGAGCATCTGCAGCTGCAGCAGGTGCATCGACTTTCGGCGGAAGTGTCTCGTTAAGCTCGACTTGTGTATCGGTCGAAAGTGTATTAGCTAAGTTCTCTTCTCCAAGAACTTCATACAGCTTCTTCTTTAGATCAGCATAAGACTTATAGTTGCCTTCGCTAACGAACTCCTGCAGTCCATGGATAGTACCATACACTGCCTCAAGCTTGCTTTCGTCACCACCAAATAACTCTGTTGGTGCTTCGAACTCTGACTTATCATAATTACGATAGCCTTCGAAGTTGCGAATTTTAAGCTTGAAGTTAGCTCCACCCCAGAAATCGAATGGATTAACTGGCTTTTCATCTTGGAACTGTGGCTGCATAACATCCATTACCTTATCCATGATCTTCTTACCATACTTATAAAGGAATACCTTACCTTCATTTTCAGGATTAGCAGAATCAGAGACAACAAGAATGTTAGAGACGTGGTGTAGACGACGCTTACGCATACGTGCAAGGTCCTTATCTTCTTCACGACCAGTATTCCATAGCTGTGAATTCATCTCACTTACTGGGTCATTTTGACCAATAGAAGTGAGAGAGTTTTCGATATACCAACGACCAGTTGGACCTTTAAATCCATGATCCCAATATTTGATCCACGGAAGATCTTCACCTTCAGCCGCGGGTAAGAAGCGAATAACGGCATAACCATTACCTGCTTTGTCTACTGTTGGTGCCCAGAATCGATCATCTCCATAAGACTTCTTTTCAGAGTCTTTAGAAGCTGCGTTAATTAGCTTATCGATTGCTGCTGCACGATTTTGTTTTAGGTTTGCGAATGACATATTATTTTTTTGTATTTTAGTTATATATTATTGTATTGCGATGTATTATTAATACCAACAAACTCTATATTATACTGATTATGCTCTGATGTAAACAATAGAATGATTCTTTCACGATATTTATTTTCACTTTCGCTAATCAATGGAATAAGGAATGGTTGGTATTTTTCTAGTATAAGAAGGGTAGATTTTGTGATACCTAATGGATCATTCAATTTACTCTTCAGGCTTTTGATAAAACCTACAAAATGATCTATAATTGCGAGAGTATCGGGTGATACTCGTTGACTCATATAAAGATTAAGTAGGAGATTATCAGATTTGTTAGAGTTTGGTTTACATACTCCATCAAAGTCGAGGTTATATTTATAAGCTTGCTCGCGTATAAATTTTATTTCATTTTGAAAATTATAATAAAGAGCTTGTCGGTATGAATCACGTTTCTCATGAATATCATCTGTCATATCTCCGATCCACATTTTCTCTGCCATTATATTGTCAACAAAGAATAACTTCAAGTCATCTGCATTCGAATATCGACGAGCGATTTTATCAAAAAAATACCGATCTCTCCTTTTTTCAAATGAGGATTGCTTTAAGTTTGCTCTAAAGTTATATTTAAATGCATCATATTTCTCTTGAGAAAAGTGCAATTTAACAGAACTGTAAATGCAATATGCTTGATATCCATTCATGCGTTAAAAAGAGAGGCAGTAGTTCTCTTAATAATATTACGGTTCATAGCTTCTGCTTCAAGCTTAACCTTGAGTGGACCTTTAACGAGCTTTGCCATATCTTCAGGATCGATCATTCTTTGTTCGCACAAATGACAGATAGCTTCTGCATATGACATATTATCTTTATGAACTAACATTTCGGTTTGGAATGTTAACTCTTCGCGTGTCATCGAGATTTTGATTTGTATTTTTTTAGCCATTATATTGTTTTGAGAATGAGCGTCTGATCGTTTACACGTCCATTAGCAGGTTTGCGCTTAGTCTTTAGTTCATCAATGATCTTATGGCTTCGCTTTTCGGTTTGTGTTACAATTGCGTTGAGTATATCATTTGGTTTCCTGAGCGTCATACTATAACTTCGTGATTCATCGAAGTTCTTTAACGTGGAACCTTTCACAAATATACCATCTGTAGAATTACACTCATACACTGTTAGCTTACGATATTTGATATTAAAGGTATAGACCTTCTTCGACCCAGGGATTTGTACTGGAGATACAGATGTGATAGCATACTCGTCAGATTCGCTTAGGTAATTCAATGATTTTACTTGCTTATCAGCAGTCTGAACCTTTTTCTTACGTGGCTTACGAGCATTTGTATGTGTAGCTTTGTACTTCTGCATCTGAGAGATCATCTTATCAAGCTCTTTGATTCGATTACGAATACCTGCTTTGGTCAGATGTGAATAGCCTTCGACACAGTCAGTATCACCGTCAACTGCTCCAGAAAGCTCTGATTTTTGGAACTCAAGCCATTCATCAACGTATTTAAGACCTGCAGCTGGAATGGAGTTTTGTTTAAGAGATGTATGGAGATTAATGCCAGTCACCTTTACTTTGTCATTGATCCAATCATCAAGCATCCAATCAAGATCACGGTTCACAGTTGTCTGTACCTTATTACGTAGTCTATCGATAGGACTTATATTAGGTCCTTTAACAGTTGGCTTATCATCAGTGTCTTCATCGTCTACGACTTTGAATCCAGCGAGCAATCCATCGATCTCTTTCTTAACAAAGTCAAAGTCATTATGAAGCTCAGGGTTTGAATACCCTGGGTTTTCTTTATAATATTCCATGGCTCCATCACAAGTAGGTAACATACCATTGTTCATGGCTCTACAGAGTTTGGATGTCGTTACTGAGGGAAGTGTATCTCGCAAGCTTTTTATATACTTAATCTCTTCCTTCGTATATTTGTTATTCTTCATCCACTCAAGAGCAAATGCCTTTAGATCTTTGGCACTTAAGTAGTAATTATAGAAACCAAACATACGATTTCGATTTGTCATAAACTTAATAGGGTCCCAGTTTTCACATCCGTCCCATTGAGGTTCTTCGCCAGTATATTTTGAATCGTTTGCGATAACGCGATTATATTTATCAAGTACTTTAGCCATAATTTTATTCGCTTAGATCTACAAGTGAGTCAGCAGTGTGTTTTGTCATGAATTCGAATTCTTCTTGAATATCGTCAAGAGATGCTTCTTTAGGTGCAAAATCCACGTAATCTTCTATAACCTTAGGTTTTGCCTTAGCAAGGCGTCCTCGAGCGGGCAAACCCTTTCGTTGCCGATCAAGGCGCTTAACTGTCTTTTTAATAAATGCGAGTCGCTGTTTTTCTGTCATAATGTAATACTATATCAATTTGAGTGGTTTGTAAATAAAATAATTAACGGCATCGGTTACATCCACCGCATGGTTCTGTGCGATGATGGCTAACTTTCCTCCAATATCCTTCACGTACGACAAATGGATTTCCGTATACATCATAATTATATACTGGTTTTACCCACCTGTCTTCATAATACGTATAAGAACGAGTACAGTTCACAACTCTTGGAGTAAGAATACGCGGGGGTGGGGCATATCCTCTATTAGGTAATGTGACTGTTTTTTGACGATTAAGAATTCCACCAGTAACTCCTGATACAACACCAATCAGCGCTCCAGTCTCTCCGTCGTTTTCTCCTGTATTATTGCCAATGACACCACCGATGACACCTCCCACAACTCCATCTCGAATAACTTCATTGAGTTGGTATTGTGCGTGAGCTGTAGATGCAATTGCGATTGCTCCGATTAATGCTGCTGTTATTTTTGTTTTTTTCATAGTGCTTTTAGTTTGTATTTAATGCCATCAACCTCGACAGCTTTACCTTCGCAGGTCTTGGATGACTTAGGTGTTCCGTTTTTATCGCCTTCGCTGTCCTCGCAGTAAGTCACTTTACCATCGGAATCATATTCATACCTATGCCAGTAGCCATCACTGTCCCCGTAGTAAGTCACATTACCATTGGCATCATACTCACGGTTATAGCAGTAGCCATCACTGTCCTCGAAGTAGGTTTCGTTACCGTCATCATCATGCTCATACTTATACCAGAAGCCATCACTAGCCTCCCAGTAGGTTACATTCCCATTGTCGTCTTTAATCTCGATAGGGAATGTAAATGCAATTCCTAGTTCTGTTAGTGTTTCGCTTAGTTTTTTCATAGTGCTTTTAGTTCGTATTTAGCCTATTTACCTAACTCAGCCATCTTCTCATCGACCTCTTCACGAGTGATGCCGCAAGACAGAGTGTAGTTATTCAATATCCAGTCGAGCCGCTCCCTGTCCTTACGGATCTCGGCGTTCTCAGTCTTAATCTGCTCAATGGTATCCTCTAGTCTTTTGTATTCTGATTCATTTGTTCTCATAGTGTCTTCCCCCGAGAATGAGGGCAGTGGTTTTAATGTGTTTTTCATAGTGCTTTTAGTTTGTATTTAATTCCATCCACCTCGACTACCTTACCTTCGCAGGTCTTAGAGGACTTTGGTATTCCTCGTTTGTATCCAGTGCTGTTCTCGAAGTAAGTCTCATTCCCGTTGGTATCAAATTCAGCCTTACGCCAGTAGCCATCGCTGTCCTCGAAGTAAGTCTCATTCCCGTTGGCATCACGCTCATACCTATGCCAGAAGCCATTACTGACCTCGTAGTAGGTTTCATTTCTGTTGTCGTCTTTAATCTGGATAGGGTAGCTGAATGCAATCCCTAGTTCCTTATATGTTTCGCTTAGTAGTTTCATAGTATTATTATATCTGAGTTCCTATTGATCGAGTATCGCAAGTCTTAATCTTGATATTCGTTTTGAAAAATATCAACTGATTCACTGTACCCACCCCAATTATCGACTCCGTTTTCTTCTAAGATTGCTAAGAAAGCTTCATCTTCTTTGAGTGATTTATATTCTTTGAGAGAAATTGTTATTGTTTCTTCTTCTTTCATATCAATATTATTTAGTAAAGTTAACACTGAGACGCATGTGACCTAAGCAGCCCATATAAATTACCGCGTTCTTATCGCTACCTTCAAGACTGGCGCGAAGCTCTGTGCAGCCACCGTATTTGTGGCGTTTGACTACTACTTTGCCTAAGCTGCGAAGCTCACGGGCGGCGAGGAGAAAATTTGTGACTGTAAATTTATTATTCATATTGCTTAACTTGATTATGTATATATTATACCATATATACGATATTATGTACATAGGTATATTCTATTGTGGTACAACGGTTTATGCAACTTAATATAAAAACTTTAGAAAAGTGCGAAATTATTTAAAAGTTGTTTATGATAAATTTATATGTACGCTGATTACGATCTTTAATTTCGTGACGTTTACCATTAGCATCCTTATAGTAACGCTTATATTCATTAAGCATCATTTGCTTATTAAGATAAATTACAGCGTGTGTAAACTTGGGAAACTTTTTAAATGAGCAACCAAGGTTAAAT
>Ga0228626_1001155_pt1 | contig 10709 bp, 4 predicted proteins | sample 31DmetaG_FD_183028 | JGI IMG/M metagenome (GOLD analysis project Ga0228626, IMG submission 183028) | Seawater microbial communities from Monterey Bay, California, United States - 31D | ecosystem: Environmental > Aquatic > Marine > Coastal | place: USA: California | collected 2016-10-26
GAAAATCACATTATGAAGCAGTTCGACGAGGAGCTCGAAGAGATCCGTACTCGGCTAATGGAGATGGGCGGTAAAGTAGAACAGCAGCTGCAGAATGCTGTTACGGCGGTTACTGATGCCGACAGTAAATTGGCTGAGGAAGTCATCTCCGGAGATCAGAGTATCGACAGTATGGAAGTGGATATAGACGAAGCCTGTATCTTGATTATCGCGCGCCGCCAACCGGCTGCCAGTGATTTGCGACTGGTGATGATGGTGACCAAAGCGGTCAATGATCTGGAGCGCATTGGCGATGAAGCCAAAAAAATCGCCAATCACGCTATTATTCTTGCAGAGCAGAGTGGCTCCGTCGAGGGCTATACTGAGGTGCGCCATATGGGTGCTTCAGTGACTCGCATGCTGGCCAATGCGCTGGATGCCTTTGCCCGCTTTGATGTGGATGCAGCGATGCGCACTCTGGAAGAAGACAAGCAGGTCGATCTGGAATATAAAACCGCATTGCGCGAGCTAGTCACCTATATGATGGAAGACCCTAGAAGCATTAGTCGAGTGATCAATGTGCTGTGGGTTATTCGCTCCCTTGAGCGAATTGGCGACCATGCGAAAAATCTCTGTGAGCAGATTGTCTTTGTTGTAAAAGGAAAAGATATTCGTCACCAGTAGTGATTATTCGTTGCTCACAATATAAAAAAAGGAGGCTCTGGCCTCCTTTTTTTATACCTGATAACCGCTTGCCCAGAGATCAGTATTCTCTGTCATATTACCGTCATAAATAATTCATACCAGCGTAATTTTAGCCTGTTAATTTTTCCTTATTGAAGATCTTTAGACAGATCTTGGTGCCAGCCTGTGTTGGCTTTTTTAGTTTAGAGACTCGAGGAAGGGTTAAAGATGTCCATTAAATGGGTTCGATTATTAGTATTGGCGATTTCGCTTTTAGCGCCAGTAGCTTCGGCGGAGGAAGCCTTTGTGCTGGTATTCCTCGAAGATGCGCCCCTCAGGCATATCAAAGTGGCCGTAGATGGTGAGATTGTTGGTGTGACTGATGGTAAAGGTCTGGTGCAGGCTTCCATTTCACCCGGCCCACACAAGCTGTACCTGATCGACGACGATGTTGCCATTCCCGTTAGTTTCGAAGTACCAGAGGGTGGCGAAGTCGAAGTATCGGCAGTCTTCAGCAGAAACCCAGAAGTTGAGCCAGTGGTTAAAAAGCAAATCTTTAAGGCTGGCATTGAAGCTACTGGGTTTATTGCAGGCGTGGTCACCTCTCCATCGGGCGTACCTATTGAGGGCGCTGCAGTAGAAGTATCTGATCTTCAGTTGACAGTCTTCACCAATGAAGAGGGCGTCTACACCCTAGAAGTTCCTCGCGGATTACACAGTGTGAGTGTGACTGAAGAAAACTATAGAGTGCCAGCCCCAAGTTCAGTTCGAGTCTTCGCTGACCTGGGTGTTTACGCTGGCTTTAAGCTGATTAAGAAACGTCCTGCCTCTGACAGGATGGCGATTATTCCCGCGCCTACTTTTGAAGAGGTAGTTACCCTAGGTGTTTTCAACCCAACCAGGGGAACGGAAAATATTGAGCGCTACGCCACGACCATTGTCAGTGCCATGGATGCTGATCAGCTGGCGCGCTTTGGCGATAGTGATGTGGCTGTAGCCATAGGCCGGATTGCGGGCCTCAGTGTCTCCGACGGCAAATATGCCAATGTGCGAGGTCTTGACGGTCGATATATTGCCACCAACTTCAATGGCATTCTTATGCCCAGTACCGATCCAATGCGCAGGGATGTTCAGCTAGATCTGTTCCCTTCTAATATTGTTGAGACTATCGAAGTTCAAAAGTCGTTCTCTGCCGATCAACTGGCTTCTACTACCGGAGGCTCTATTGCAGTAAACACCAAAGGGCTGCCCGACGAGCGTGCAGGCTCCCTATCTGTATCAATGGGTATGAATACAGAGTTTACGGGTGGCGAGATTCAAGAGTATCGCAACAGTAATAGAGAGTGGCTGGGTTACGACAATGGTTTGCGCAATGTTCATTATGGTGTTTTACAAGCCACCAATGGCGCCAGAAGTCTGACTATCTGCGATCCAAGCCTGGCCGATATCTGTACTCATCCGGCGGTGGCTATGGCCTACTTCCTAACTTTTAAGCCTGACTACGACATCAATGATGAAACGGCCGATCCAGATGTGGGTTTTGATGCTGATTTCGGAGATCGCTTTGAATACGGCAATGGTGAACTGGGTTACTATTTCTCTGGCTCTTATGATCGAAGCACTGGCTACCGTGGTGACGCACAGCTATCCAACCCCAGTGATTTAAATGGTATCTACAATCGCACCAAAGATACTGTTTCAGTGTCGGGATACGGTGTTGTGGGCTATGAGTTTGACTCTGGTGAAGTGCTGTCCAAGACCACTCTACTGCGCTCTACCGATGATGTGACTCGTCAAACCATGGCAATTAATGTCGAGGACAATGCTCTGGATTCAGCTGTTCTTGAATATGTGCAACGGCAATTATTTTCTCAGAGCTTCAGTGGCCTTAAAGAGTTCCAGACCGCTGGTTACGACAGTGTTTTGGACTGGCGCGTTGGTTATTCTGAAACTGACCGTCTAGAGCCCGACCGTCGACAGTATTACTCTCTCAATGACGCGCTGGCCATTTCCTCTGTTGAGCGCCGTTGGTCTGACCTCAATGAAACCAGTAAAGACTTTGGCCTGGACTACAAAATTTCATCCGAATGGGGTGATGCTAACTACAGCACTCTAAAGCTGGGTACCCTGTTGTCTAGCAAAGATAGAACTGTTGGTCTGTACCGATTTGGTGTTCGCCTGGGTGACGACCCGATAAGTCTAAGTACCGCCAATGGTATTGATGCTCTGCTCTCGGTGCCCAATATTGCCGCGGACGCATTTCGACTGCGCCCAGCAACAGCCTCGACCGATTCTTATATTTCTGATGAAGAAGTCACGGCATTTTATATGATGCTTGATAATGAATTTGGCGAAGACTGGAATATTGAGATTGGCGCCAGATACGAAGAGTTTAGCCAAAATATAGGCTACCCCAACAATAGCGGTAACACTGGTAATCTCGAGACTGATGGTATTTATCCTGCTGCCAATATCACCTGGCGGGCAATGGAGGAGTACCAGGTTCGTTTTGGGTTTAGTCAAACAGTTTCATATCCCGGCCTAATTGAGCGCTCTGAATCTCAGTCTTATGATCCTCAGACCGATGACCCTATCTTCGGCACCCCAGATCTAAAGGTTTCTGAAATTGATAATATAGATCTGCGCGTTGAGTATTATTTTGGTACTGATAACCGCGCATCTTTGGCCCTCTTTAGAAAGGAAATTGACAATCCCGTAGAGCGGGCTATTCCAGATGCATCTGGTTCAGCTGCCGCCGGCATTACCTTTAGAAACCAGGACTCTGCCGTTTTAGATGGCATCGAGCTGGACTTCAATACCACTCTGATCGACAGCGAAGATTCCCGTGTATTCTTGAACGGTAACTTTTCCTACATTGATTCCTCAGTAGCGCTTGCAGCCAAGTCGCTGCAGCTGGAGGGTGTTGGTTCTGATGGTCGTCCATTGCAGGGGCAATCCGAATACTTGGCCAATTTACAGATCGGCTATGACCATTACCCCACAGATCAAAAGCTAACCCTACTGGTAAATCACTTCGACGACAGAATCTATCGAGTGGCGCGCGGTGCGGCACTGGGTCCTGTTGTTGAATCAGGGAGAACCCTGGTTGACTTGAATTACGAGAATATTCTCGCCGAGGGATGGACATTAAAAGTCAAAGTTAAAAACCTCACCAATGAGGCAGTTTCTTACACCCAGAATAATCGGACGATCGAGCTTTATGAGGTAGGCACATCTTTAAGTATGTCGCTGACCTATCAGCTGTGATGCCTGTTAGACATCAGTAAATAGTTTGAGAACCCAAAGTAGTTCCATAATTTAAATCCATTGAAATAGGACCATAAAAATGAAGACAAAACTTTTAGCAGCTGGTCTGCTCACGTCGCTAACCCTAACCGGGTGCGGCGATAGCGAGAGCGCTGGAGATATCACAGTAACAATTGCAGGAGATGTCACTAACAACACTGCAGCTCCTGTAACTGATACAACAGATGTTGTCACCGGCCTCTGTGCTGCGGTTACAGAAGCTAGCTTTGTGAGCTTCAATGATGACTGTTCACAGGCTGTGGTAACAGGAACCATTGATACTGACTACAGCATGGCCTCAGGAACCCAGTATGTTTTGAGTGGTGTAGTTCAGGTCGGTTCAGGCAATAAAGAGATTTCCTCTCAGGCAGAGATGGATCTAATTGTTAGCCAGGGTGTAACTCTGACAATTGAACCAGGTACCGATGTTCGCGGCGCTGCTGACGGTGTACTTTTGGTAACTCGTGGCTCCAAGCTGGAAGCCGTAGGTACAGCTGCACAGCCAATCACCTTTAGCAGCCTTGCAGATGAAAATTATGATGGCATGGGCGAATGGGGCGGTGTTGTAATCCAGGGTTTCGCCCCACAGTATGGTCAGGGTGGAACAGGCGCCTGTTTTGCCGATGGCGAAAGCTGGTGCAATATCCTCGGTGAAGGCGGTGACTTTGTTCAGGAATACGGTGGTAACTTGCCTGCTGATGACAGCGGCCATATCCGCTATGTGCGTATCGCTGAGGGTGGTCTGATCGCTGGTCCCAACAATGAAATTAATGGTCTGACCCTTCAAGGTGTCGGCTATGGTACCGAAATTGAATATGTGCAGGTTCATGGTAATCAGGATGATGGCATTGAGTGGTTTGGCGGTACAGCTAACGTTAAATATGCTGTGCTCACTAACAATGACGATGACGATATAGATTTCGATGAGGGTTATCAGGGTAATATTCAGTATGCACTGATTATCAAGAACCAAACTGCTGGTGCTACACCAGTGGGTTCTAACGACCCGCGCGGTATCGAGCTTAACTCTTCTGACGAAGACTATACTCCAGAGACTGCTGGTGTCATTGCCAACGTAACCATTATCGGTGGCGACGCGGCTAACAGCGCCGGTGAGTTTGGTATGCGTCTGCGCGGTTCGGTTACTGCAGCTATCCATAACTCTGCGGTGACTGGCTACGACGTGACCTGTGCCCGTATCGATGATTCCGATCACGACAACGACAGCGCAACGGCCAAGATTGATACACCAATCACCATGAGAAACTTCCTCTGTGATACTGCTGGCACAGCCTTTAACAAAGAAGAGCCTGTGAGCACGGATTCAGTTATATTGGAAGCGGTTGTTCTAGATGCCAATAAGGCGATTACCAATGCATCGGCATCGGTGACTGCTGAGGCCATCACGGCTCAGGACAATGGGTCACCTTTTGTCTTTGACTCAACCGACTATATTGGTGCTGTTAAAGCAGGTGAAACACCTTGGTATAGCGGCTGGGCAATTACGGGTTCAGTGCAATAAACAAGGCTGCAATTGAAAGACTAAAAGGCTCCTATCTAGGAGCCTTTTTTTATTCTAATCATTACCGAATAGAACGCCCCTTTGATCGTACAGATCATGCTCTTTTGTCGGTTTTCGGTATCTAACCTCGTCAAAATACTGTTTACTCCGCAAAAATTTTCCAAAATAATAAATACACAAAGCGGAAACTCCTATGCGCACTATTAACCTGATTTCTCTAGCCGCCTGTCTGTCGTTTTTGTCAGCCTGTGGAGGCGGCGGTGGAGGTGGCAGTGCACCAGCATCACCCAATGTTCCAGTTAACCAAGCACCCTCTCTGGTTGTTGATGCAGAGGTTTCTGTTCTTGAGGGCACCACAGCCATTGCCATAGCCAGTGGCACGGACCCGGAAAATAGCAGCCTGAGTTATAGCCTGTCGGACGGGGCCGATAGAGAGCTGTTCGAGATTTCCTCCACCGGCAGTATTAATTTTATTGCCGCGCCAGACTTTGAGGCACCCACTGATGCGGATGCAAACAATCGCTATGACCTGACTGTTGAGTTGTCTGATAGTCAGGGAGCCACAGATAGCCAGAGCATGGTGGTGACGGTGACCAATGCGGTAGAGGGGCGTGTTGTGGATGGCCCTCTCTCTGATAGTTTGGTATTTATTGATCTCAACAATAACCTTGCAGCCGACGCTGATGAACCCACCGCCAAGACGGATAGTCTGGGTTATTTTCAGTTACCCGAGCCAGTGATCGATGACATTGCTCGGTTGGTGGCATTGGGCGGCACTGATATCAATACCGATGTGGTACTCAGCGAGTTGGCACTGATAGCTGATCTGCCCGCCGACCTCAGCAGTGCAGCTATTATTTCACCGCTCAGCTCGGTACTTGCCGGAGCCAGCAGTGCTGAAGTCAAGGCTGCAATACTGAGTGCCCTGGGGTTTGATGGAACGCTTGATGAATTTCTGGCTATGGATATCTGGGCGCTGGCTGAGGCTCAGGACAACAGTGGCTTGCGGCTGCAGCGTCTCAATCAGCAGATAGCGCTGGTGATGACCACTATTCAATCACTGGATCAGGATCGCCTCGCCTCAGAATTGCCAGGTCTTGCTGAGGATGTGGCTGCGGCGATCGCCGAGCAAATTAGCATCAGCGGCGATATCAATCTACAGTCCACCACCCAGCTTATCGAGATTGTCAATGCCGCCCTGCCAGATCTGGACTCTCTGTCTCTGCTGGCGATTGCTGCTGTGGCTGACACCATGGCGGATATCAATGAACTTTTGGCTGGTGACAGCCTAGACCTCACGTCAGACGACGCCATTGCATTGGTCCAAACCCTACAGACAGAGTTGCTGTCCGCCGTTGCTGATCTGGCCGCGTCAGTGACCGATCTGATTCAGTTTATTGCCGAGGCCAGCCTAGACAATCTTTTCTCTGGTAATCCGCTGTATGTATCCCAGATACCTCCGACCGATAATACTGATGGTGATTCCGCTATTCTGGTCGATGGCATGGTCGCCGATTTGTGGGGAGGAAACTTAAAGTTCTCTGCTTTTGATGAGCGCCAAGACTATGGTGACTGCACGGACGAGCAGGCCGGCACAGAGAGCTGCGATAGTATTGATTGGCAAGTAGTCTCGGACTCTGACAAAGGCGATGTCTTACAAGTCAGTTATACCGACAGTGCGGGGCATGCGGGTATTGTAGTGGGCCCTGGGCCCGCGGTGGATCTCAGTGATTACAGCAATGGTTCGCTAAAGTTTGATATCAAAGTGGTCAGTAAAGGGGCTGATGGTTTGTCCGGCGGATTCTATATCAAGTTGGAAACTACCCCGGACAGCAACTCAGGGGAAATTGCGGTTTCACAGATTGCCGCCAATGGAAACTGGGAGTCGATCAGCGTTCCCATGTCCACACTTACTGCCAGCGGTGGGCTAAAGTTGAGCAGCGTCACCGCGCCACTGGTATTTTTCCCGGCATTTCGCACCGGCCCGGGCCTGGTTTATTTAATCGATAATGTACGTTTCTCTGGTTTGGCCGATGGGGCAGAGCAGCCCGCAGCAGGCAGCGGTGTAGATCCGCAAAACCCCAGCTCATATTCTGTGACCGCCTATGGCGCAGGTAATGTAGCCGATGGCATTAACCCCAATAGCTATCGCTGTGTCTACGATTTTGGAAACTGGATTTACAATGCCGGTGTGGTAGAGCCCGGTATTGACGACTGCAACACTGATACCAATATTCCCGTGGGTACACCAACGCCACTGTCACCACAGTTGACTGGCCCTGCACAGGAAAAACCTACACCCACCCATAAATGGTGGGGCTCAATCTCCTTCCTGGGCGAGATGCAGACCGGCAATGCGGACCAGGCAGCCTATATCACGCCAGACCCCTTTATCGCTCGAGTGACAGAGAAAGGTGTTCGCCTGTTAAGCATTCCTGGCGGCCTGGGCCCTTACAGCGATGGCTTTATGTACCAGATTCCCGATCCCTTTGTGGAGGTATTTGATGGTATGGCCGTGGGCAATACTGACCACAGCAATCTCAATGCCTATCTCAAGGATCACAGTGATGGCTCGGTCACCATTATGTGGAAGTCTGGAGATTCCGATGTCATGGAAGCCACCTTTGTTCATGGCTCGCCCTATGCCTACTTCAAAGCCTATGAGGGTGATCTGGTGTTGCGTACCCTGCGCGCAGACAGTGGTGAAAAGGGTATTTTTTATAATCAGGGCAATAGCCTGGGTGTCTGGACCAGCGTGGCGGGCAATCTCAACAACTTCCTGATTACTGGGCAGGGTAGTACTAGCTTCGCCAACAGCAGCAGCAATGAAATCACTGTCAGTAATGAGGCTAAAGAATTTACCCTGGCCTATCTGCCCGCTTCAGGTGCAGGTAATGCCAGCAGTGCGATGATTGGTTATTTTGAGGCTCGGGCGCGCAATGTGGTTGCAGCGGTAAATATTGATTACAGCGTTGATCGCAACACCAATACCGTTAATGTTAGCCATGCCTATTTGGATGCTCAGGGTTCAGCGGTGGATACAGTGGTAGGCATGTTGCCACTGCACTGGAAAAACAGCAGCCAGCAGACTTCAGATTACAAGGTGCGCAGTGCTCGAGGTATCACCAAATTTAGTCAGACTGACAGCTTCAACTACAACCTGCCCTTTGTAGGCGTGCTGCCAACCATGCCCTCTATTGATAACAGCTTTGATCAGACAACCTTACAAGATTTGGTTACTGAGTTTATTGATCAGGGGTCAGCTGCCTGGAATAACCGCACAGATACCTACTGGGCGGGCAAGAACTACGGCAAGGTGGCTGAGCTGGCGGCTATAGCTGGCTCTATTGGCATGGACGCAGAGCAGGCCCAGTTGATCGACTGGCTCAAAACCGAATTAGCCGATTGGTTCACGGCGGATACAGGCGGCTCTCTGGACAGCAATAAGTATTTTTCCTACGACGAGACCTGGAATACATTACTGGGTTTTGAAGAGTCATTTGGCTCTCATCAGCGCCTCGCCGATCACCACTTCCACTATGGCTACTTTGTGCGTGCCGCCGCTGAAATCTGTCGGGTCGATGTTGCCTGGTGCGGTGATGACCAGTATGGACCCATGATCGAGTTGTTAATCCGCGACTATGCGGCAGATGACGATGACGATATGTTCCCGCCTACGCGCAATTTTGATCCGGCCAATGGATTTTCCTGGGCCGATGGTCGCGTCAACTTTACCCGCGGCAACAACAATGAATCTACCTCTGAGGCAGCCACTGCCTACGGAGCGATTATTTTGTATGGCCTGACCACCGGCAACAATGCACTGGTAGAAAAAGGCATGTATCTGCATGCCTCCACCTCCGCAGCCTACTGGGAGTACTGGAATAATATCGATGGCTATAACAATGTCAGTGCCGATGCCGATAACTTCCCGGCCAGCTATGACAAGATTACCACCTCCATTATCTGGGGTGATGGCGCTGTGTTCTCTACCTGGTTTAGTGCGGCCTATGCCCATATTCTGGGTATTCAGGGATTGCCCTCAAGCCCATTGATTTTGCATGTGGCCCAGTATGCTGACTATATGCAAGACTATGTGACACTGGGGCTCAGTGAGTCATCCAACAACAAGCCATCGGGCCTGATCGATGATCAGTGGCGCGATCTATGGTGGAATCTCTGGGCCATGGTGGATGCCGATGCGGCGATTGCCGACTACAACACAGTTAGCAGCTATGAGCCTGAAGCCGGTGAGACCAAGGCCCATACCTATCACTGGATACATACCTTTAGCGCACTGGGACAGTTGCAGACAGGTACTGGCACCCTGACCGCAGATTATCCTGCGGCATTGGCTTTTGTAAAAGATGGGGTGACTACCTATGTGGTGTACAACTTTTCCAATCAGGAGCTGGCAGTAAGCTTCAGTGATGGCCATACGTTGATGGCCGCGCCCCAGGCATTTACCCTGACTAAGCCTTAGTCGGGGTAAAACCCCCAGGCACTACTTTTAGGCAGTAGTGCTTGGGCGCTGCTTAACCTGTTGGTACCAGCGTTGCAGGTTGCTGCACTCCTCAGGAATGCTCTTTTTCACCCAGCGGGCAAACTCAACCACAGTAAACCCAGTAATATCGGCGACCGAGAAATAATCCCCAACCATATATTGGTTGGCGGCCAGGTGGGTATCAAAGTCCGAGAAAAAATTATCCAGTCTCAGCATGCCTCGTTCCGACAGGGCGGGAATCTGAGCATAATTATGGGGCCCGGGCATAGCTCGATTAACAAAGCCCGGCGTCGAATTTCTAAAGGCTTCCATCACTGCGACCATGCCATTAGCTTGCAGCTGGTCATTGATGGATTCCACCTTGGCTCGCTCTACTGGGTCGCGGCCAAACAGAGGCGTGTCTGGATATGTCTCCTCCAGATAGCGGCATATGGCCATGACCTGCGCGAGACGGGTGCCATCGTCCAGCTCGAGAACCGGCACCTGCCCCAGGGGATTAATTTTGAGGAATTCCTCGGTCAACTGCTCGCCTTTCATTAGATCGACCTGAACCGTATCGATCTCTATCCCTTTTTCAGCCATCAGTATTCTGACTCGCCTCGGGCTGGGGGCTGAAGTGCAATCATAGAATTTCATGGCTTGGCCTCTTATGGTTATTTTATGGCGCGACCCGGCAGCTTCAGCAGCGCTAGTCGTTGTTCAATCGCTTGTAAT